>Ga0207968_100150_pt1 | contig 30707 bp, 29 predicted proteins | sample LakWasMet21_HOW5_2_FD_183867 | JGI IMG/M metagenome (GOLD analysis project Ga0207968, IMG submission 183867) | Freshwater sediment methanotrophic microbial communities from Lake Washington under simulated oxygen tension - Sediment Metagenome... | ecosystem: Environmental > Aquatic > Freshwater >...
ATTGGCGGTGGCTGCCCCCCGCATACCGACAAGAAACCAACCATCAACAGCCAGCAGAGTTACGATTTCCGAGACCTGCATTGGCTTTGTTGATCAATTAAAATTATTTTCCTTCGGCAGGGACATCCTGATTTTTCAGGCTCGCCTTCACTTCCGGCGGCATGTAGTTCTCGTCATGCTTGGCCAGCACTTCCTCGGCGATGAAGACGCCCTGGTCGTTCAATTTGCCGTGCGCGACGATGCCCTGGCCTTCTCTAAACAAATCGGGCAGGATGCCGGTGTATTCGACGACCACTTCCTTGCTGAAGTCGGTCAGGGTGAAGCGCACCGTCATGCCGTCGCCGGGCCGCGACACCGAACCCTTGACCACCATGCCACCGAGCCGGAACAACGCATCCTTCGGCGCCTTGCCGGCCACGACGTCGGTCGTCGAGAAAAAATACATCAGGTTATCGTTGAATGATTTCAGCGCGAAAAATGTCGCCGCGCCGATGCCGACCACCATCAGGCCGATCAGCAGCAATCGCTGTTTTCTATGCGGCTTCATCCTGCCTTCCGTTTATTCTTGGAGAGTTGCCGGCGCAGCCATTGTTTGCGCTGCACGACCGGAATCATGATGTTGGCGACGAGCACCGCCAGGGTAATGCCGTAGGCGGTCCAGACATAAAAGCCGTAGCCGCCCATCGCGAAAAATTCCTGCAAACTCATGACGCCGTCCCGAAAAATTTGTTGCGAACCCATTGCGCCGAACGCTCGCGCTGCAAGACTTCAACGCGCGCGCGCTGCAGCATCGCGATCAAGTAATAGAATTTGAAGGCGAGCGCCATCAACAGCAGCGGAATCAGCATGCTCACATGAATCGACGGCTTGTCCATCTTGGTCACCGTCGGTCCCTGATGCAGCGTGTTCCACCATTCGACCGAGTAATGAATGATCGGGATGTTCACCACGCCGACCAGCGCCAAAATCGCGACCGCTTTCGAGGCGACGCGCTTGTCGTCGATCGCGCCGTAAAGTCCGATCACGCCGAGATAGAGGAACAGCAAAATCAGTTCGGACGTCAGCCGGGCATCCCAGACCCACCAGGTTCCCCACATCGGCTTGCCCCACAAGGAACCGGTCACCAGGGCGACAAAGGTAAAACCGGCGCCGACCGGCGCGCTGCTGATCGCGACCACCTCGGCCAGCTTGATCCGCCAGACCAGGCCGATCGCGCCCGCCGCCGCCATCACGGTATAGATGAAGAGCGACATCCAGGCGCTCGGCACATGGATATAGATGATCCGGTAGCTGTCGCCCTGCTGGTAATCCGCCGGCGCGAGATACAGGCCGCCGTACAGACCGGCAGCGGTCAGCAGGATGAAAATGGCGCTCAGCCAGGGCATCAGGCGCTCGGTCAGCGCATAGAAATGCGGCGGAGAGGCCATGCGGTGAAAAAATCGGACGAAGGAATCAGGTACTAAAAACATTGCATGCAAAGTACAGAGTTTAAGGCGAAGGGTGGCTAAGCGAAAGCATCCACTATTTCCGACGCTCTTTATCACACACCGCCGGAGCGGTGCAACCGGTGTTCCCATGCCCTGGTAAACTGCCACTAAGTAATGGATGGCCGGTCCCTTCTCCCTCCGGGAGAAGGCTAGGATGAGGGGGATCAAAATAAAGTATTTTTCCTTATTTTTATCCCCCTCTCCCGAAGGGAGAGGGGGATACCCGCCTTAACTTGATGACCGTGACGCAAAGCATGGAAACGATAAATCGAAATATTTTACGGGATATTGCTAATTAATACTCATTTTTAATGCCGCCGCGGTCGGCCAGGGCGCCAGGACCAGGGATAAGAGCAGGATCGAAATCAGGATGCTGATCTGCGCATCGACCGGTAAACCGCCGGCAGCCATCTGCACCGCGTTGCCGGCGAAGATCAGCACCGGCACATAGAGCGGCAGCACCAGCAATGACAGGATCATGCCGCCACGCCTGAGGCCTACGGTCAACGCGACGCCGATCGCGCCGATCAGGCTCAGCACCGGCGTGCCCAGCAGCAAGGTCAACAATAACACGCCCAGGGCATGATTGGGCAGCCCCAGAAACACCGCCAGCAACGGCGCGACCAAAAGCAGCGGCAGGCCGGTCACCAGCCAGTGCGCGATCACCTTGGCCAACACCAGCAGCGATGCCGGATGCGGGCTCAGCAGCATCTGTTCGAGCGAGCCGTCGTCGAAATCGGAGCGGAACAGGCTGTCCAGGGACAACATCGCCGCCAGCAGCGCGGCGACCCAGATCACGCCCGGCGCGATAGACTGCAACAAATGCGGCTGCGCGCCGATGCCGAGCGGAAACAAGGTAATCACCAGCACAAAAAACAGCAAGGGATTGATCATCTCCGCGCGCCGCCGAAACGCCAGCACCAGATCGCGGCGGAGGATGGCCAGAAAAGCTCGAGTCAGTGTCATCAGGATAAATGAATGCGCTGCACGACCGCATCGTGCAGATCGATGTCATGGTGCGAGGTGAGTACGATCATGCCGCCGTCGGCGCAGTGCTCGCGCATCAGCGATTCGATCAGCGCGATGCCCGCCTTGTCGAGCGAGGTAAACGGCTCGTCGAGAATCCACAGGTGGTTGCCGGTGATCAACAGGCGCGCCAGCGACAGGCGCCGCTTTTGCCCGGCCGACAAGGCCTGCGCCGGCACCTCGTCATAGCCCGCCAAATGCACCTTCTCCAGCGCCTCGGCGATCGTAAAACGGCCGGGCCGGCCGAGGGCCAGCGACACGTTCAGATTTTCGAGCACGGTCAGTTCCTTCTTGATGCCGTCCAGATGGCCGACATAGGCCATGTCCGCATAATAGCGGCTGTCGTCGATGGCGTCGCCGCACCACCGCACCTGACCCGCGTCGGCCTCGCGAAAACCGCACAGAATCCTCAACAGCGATGTTTTGCCGCTGCCGTTCTTGCCTTCGAGCAGCAGCACCTGCCCTGCATGCAGGGTAAAATTCAGTGCCTTGAACAGCTCGCGGTCATCGCGGATGCAGCTCAAATCGACGCCCTCGAGCATCATCGGCTTATCCGTCATGCCGGCGTCCGCTGCCGCAGAACCTCGTATAACAGCACGCCGGTCGCGACCGACAAATTCAGGCTTTCGACACTGCCCCGCATCGGCAGCGCGACCAGCATGTCGCAGGCTTCCTGGGTCAGGCGCCGAAGGCCCTTGCCTTCCGCGCCGACCACCAGCGCCATCGGCACCTTAAAATCGGACTGATAGGCGCTTTGCGCGGTGTCGCCGGCCGCGCCGAACACCCAGATGCCCTGCTCTTTCAGCCAGCGCAAGGTGCGGGCGAGGTTCGTCACCTGATACACCGGCACCGTTTCGGCCGCGCCGCTCGCGACCTTGCAGACGGTCGGGGTAATGCCGGCCGCATTGTCCTTGGTGACGATCACCCCGTGGACGCCGGTCGCATCGGCGGTCCTGAGACAGGCGCCGAGATTGTGCGGGTCCTGCACCTGGTCGAGCACCAGGAACAAGGCCGGCGCGGTCAGATTCTCCACCGCCGTCTTCAACTCGTGCTCCGGCAACTCGCCGGGCATTTCGACCTCGATCACGATGCCTTGGTGTTGGCCGCCTTCCGCAAAACGATCCAGCTTCTTGCGCTCGGCCTTCTCGGGCCGGATGCCGAGCGCTTCCAGGTCGGCAAGCACCCGCGCCAGGCGCTGATCCTGCCGCTGGCCGTCGATCCAGGCCTGGGTAATTTTGCTCGGCGAATAGTGCAACGCCGATTGCACGGCATGCAGGCCGAAGATTTTACTTAATTTCATCAATGAGTCGTTGGGTACGCAAACGGTAGATCATTAAAAATAGGATGCTCGAGCACGCGCCGAAACGAGACACGAGGCGTAGCCTTGACCTTTATCGCGGCGCATGGAAATGGGCGATTATACCAGTCCCGATTCGAATCGGGCGAATGATGAATGCACCGTCATCCCTTCAGACGGAAAGGAAGCCGTTACCGCGGGCCCCGCTGACAAGCTCGCCGCAACACAGCCTGCCGGAAAGAAAATGCTTGGAACATCAGCAGGCGATTTTGCGCGGATTTGGTCAATGGACGGCACGGCCCTAAACCTCATATTTTTCAGGAGATTTCGCAAATACTCTATTGATTATTTTAATAGTTTCTCACTTGACAACAACATCGCTTTAGCGCTTTAATCTTACCCTAACAATTGGCAACGACTTTTGTTTTCCAACGTGGCGCTACGAATTGAAATCAGCAACAAAAACCCTGTCTTTGGAGTTTATTATTATGTCTAACTTCACTCGCCGCGCTGCTTACGGCCTATTAACAACGGGCTTGTTGCTGGCCCAAGTCGATGCATTTGCTGCCGGGAATCCCTGCGATCAGCTTTTTCCCTCCGGCCCCACGGGACCTACCGGTCCGACCGGACCCACTGGCCCGACTGGACCTACCGGCTCCACCGGCACTTTCGGTCCTGCCGCTGCGCTCAACGCGCCAGCTGCTGTCGGTCCTGTCGGAGCGGAATTTGCGGCGCGTGCGCCGACGCCGGAACAGATAACGGATCTTCAGGCAACGTGTAATAAGCTAGGGAGTTCCCCCGCCCCGGAGGATTATGAAAAATTGCTGCCCTTGCAGGCGCTCGCGCAGACGACGCTGGCTTTTTCGGTCGCCAATCAGCAGTTTCGCAACGTCAAAAACCGGCTGATGCTGCTGCACCGCGGCGAAGGTGGCGGCTTCGCTGTCGGTGGCTTGTCCTCCCCATCCAATCATCTTGGACTGGCGGCCGCCCAGCGGCCAGGACAGCGCCGAGGCGGCGCCGGCGGCGATCAGGACAGCCCATTCGACAAACTGGGCGTGTTCGTGAACGGCAACTTCGGCGTCGGCGACAAGAATCACAGCAGCCGCGAACTCGGCTTCGAATACGATAGCCAAGGCGTGACGGCCGGCGTCGATTACCGCTTTACCGACAATTTCGTGCTCGGCGGCACCTTCGGCTATAACGCGATCAAATCCGATTTCGATGCGACCAGAGGCAAACTGGATCTGGACGGCTACAGCTTTTCACTCTACAGCACCTACTACAACAAGGATTTTTACCTCGATACGGTATTTTCCGGCGGCTGGAACGATTACGACACGCGCCGCAACATCATCTTACCCGGGATCAATCAGACCGGTATCGGCAAGACCCAAGGCAACGACTATTCCTTCAACGTCTCGGGCGGCTACGATTTCCATCATCAGAGTCTGACCTTCGGGCCTTATAGCCGCGTCAGCTATCAAAACGTTCAAATCGACGGCTATCAGGAAGAACCGGCCCATGCCGGACCCGGCTTCGGCAGTCTCGCGACGGTCGACAAACAAAACGCGGTGTCATTGCAAACCGCGCTCGGCGGCCAATTGTCCTACGCGTTGAGCACTTCGTTCGGCGTCTTGATGCCGACCGCCAGAGCCGAATGGGTGCACGAATTCCACGACGGCAGCAGACAGTTGAACTGGCAACTCAGCGGCGACCCGTCGCAATTTAATTTCGCGGTCGTCAGCGACAATCCAGACCGCAACTTCGCGAACCTCGGCGCGGGTTTATCGGCCACCTTTACCCACGGCGCGTCCGCGTTTCTGTATTATGAAGCGATGGTGGGACGCCAGAACCTGGCCGAACATTCGATCAATCTGGGCGTGCGCAGCGAATTTTGATCATCCATAGCCCGCAAGCCGTAAAAACGATACGCCTTCGAAGTTGACGATTCTGTTACGATTTTCCTGCAATCAAGGCTAAAATACGCGTTTTGCTGACAGCACGCGCATGCGGATTCATCTTCTCCCAACCCAACTCGTGAACCAGATCGCGGCCGGCGAAGTGGTTGAAAGGCCGTCGTCGGTGGTCAAGGAGCTGGTCGAAAACTGCTTCGATGCGGGCGCCCGCCAGATCCAGATCGACATCGAACAAGGCGGCGCAAGGCTGATCAAGATCCGCGACGACGGCTGCGGCATCGACAAGGAGGATTTGCCGCTCGCCTTGTCCCGCCACGCGACCAGTAAAATCGCGACGCTCGATGACCTCGAACACGTCGCCAGCATGGGCTTTCGCGGCGAAGCGCTGCCGAGCATCAGTTCGGTCGCCCGCCTGACCTTGATTTCGCGCACCGAAGGCGCCGATTGTGCCTGGCAGGTCCGCGCCGACGGCAGCGAGCGCGACTTCGACCCGCAACCCGACCCGCACCCTCAGGGCACGACCGTCGATGTGCGCGACCTGTTTTACAACACGCCGGCGCGCCGCAAGTTTTTAAAATCCGAAAAGACCGAATTCGACCATATCGAAACGCTGATCAAACGGATGGCGTTGAGCCGTTTCGACATCGGCTTCCGGCTGACCCATAACCAGAAAGAAATCCTGAACCTGAAGCCGGCCCTGGCGCCCAGCGAACAGGAAAAGCGCATCGCGAGCATCTGCGGCTCGGCCTTCATCGACCAGTGCGTGAAGATCGAGTTTGCCTCCTCCGGGCTGGAACTGACCGGCTGGGTGGGTCTGCCGACCTACTCGCGCAGCCAGCCGGACATGCAGTTTTTCTATGTGAACGGCCGCCTGATCAAGGACAAGCTGGTCGCGCACGCGGTCAAGCAAGCCTACCAGGACGTGCTGTACCACGGCCGCCAGCCGGTGTTCGTGCTCTATCTGACGCTCGACCCGGCGCTGGTCGATGTGAACGCGCACCCTGCCAAACTCGAAGTGCGTTTCCGGGAAGGCCGGCTGGTGCATGACTTTCTGTTCAGCGCGCTGCACCGCTCGCTGGCCGAAGTCCGTCCGGGGCAGCAGCAGAATGTCGTCACGTTGCCGATCGTGGAAGCGCCGGCCGCCCCGGTCGCCACGCCGCAAATCACCGAAGAACGCCGGCCGCCGCAGCAGGCGAGTTTGCCGCTATCGGTGCGGGAAGACATCCGCGCCTATGCGGCGCTGCACGGCGCGCCGGTTCAGACGCCGCCGCCCGCGCCGATGCCGGCCCCGGAAAAAACGGGCGTGCCGCCCCTAGGCTATGCGGTCGCGCATCTGCACAACATTTATATTTTGTCCGAGACCCCGACCGGGGTGATCCTGGTCGATGCGCACGCCGCGCACGAACGCGTCAGCTATGAGCGCCTGAAACGGCAGTACGAACAGGGCGCCATCGCGCAGCAGCCCTTGCTGCTGCCGATCAGGATCCAGGTCAGCGCCCGCGAAGCCGATCTCGCCGAACAGTCGCATGACTATTTTGCCGGGTTGGGGCTCGAAGTGAACCGCTCCGGCCCCGAAACACTGGTGCTGCGCTCGGTACCGGCCTTGCTGGCGGGCGCCGATGCCGAAACCTTACTGCGCGATGTCTTGGCCGATTTGTCCGTGCATGGCGTGAGTCAACGAATCCAGCAACAAGCGAACGCGGTCCTCTCGACGATGGCCTGCCACGGCTCGGTCAGGGCGCAGCGGCGACTGACCGTCGGCGAGATGAATGCGTTGTTGCGGGACATGGAACAGACCGAACGCAGCGGCCAGTGCAATCACGGCCGCCCGACCTGGATCGAACTCTCGACCCAGGAACTGGATAAGTTTTTTATGCGGGGACAGTAGCATGAACAAGTTAACCTAAAAAAATCAGAAAGTTATTGCTTAGAAAGCGACACCCTCCGGGTGATCGAAGCACGCGATCCACCACCTTGATTTATTTCGTGTCTTTCGTGATTTTCGTGGACTAAGGATTTCGTCAAAAATAACTTCCCGATATGATGCGGGAAGCTGGAGCTTGGGGATGAGGCGTGGAAGTTATTTTTGACGAGATCCTAACTGCGGTTTTAAGGGTTAACGCTCGAAGAATAGAGCGGCCTGAATTTGAAAGGCAATCAAGGCTTCAGAATGGGCCTCACAGCCCATTCTTCGCTGCCGAGCGCCAAAGAAAATGAAATCAGGCGCGGTATTTGGGGATCGCCTCGAGCTTGGCGACCGCGTCCTTGATTTTGGCTTCGGCGTCCGCGTCCAGTTCGTTGTTCTTGTAGATCTTATCGAGCAGGCCTTCGGACACCAGCGCTTCCTTGATCCAGCGCTTGGCGAAACGGTAGTTGGTGAATGCGGCGGTGACCTCGCCGGTTGCCGGATTTTTGAGGCCGGCTTTCGGCGCGGCTTCGGGAGTCGGAGCGGGAGGGACGCTGGCGGCAACCGCGGCGGGCTTCGGTGCAGGCGCGGGCTTGGCTGCGGGAGCGGCTTCCTGTTTGGCCGCGGGTTGCGGTTTCGGCGCGGGTGCTGGAGCGGGCTTCGCCTCGCTCGCGGCGGCTTTTTTATCGTTCATTACCTGATAAACGACATACGCCGCAAAAATAACGGTCAGAATAAACAACCCTTCAGTCATAACGGATAACCCCCTCGATTTATTAATTTAAATGCCGGTCTTCATTATTATCGTCAAGAGCCCACGGTTTTCCGGCAAGCCGTTTTCCCATCTGCCGAATATACCAGAAGCGGGCAAGCCGGGTAAACCTTCACGATCAAAATAATCGTGTTTTCAGCCGCATCGACGCTACCAACAGGGTTTTCCTTTCGCGAGCGCCGGTAAATCGTCACGCAGACCCATCGCATAACGGTTGAAAGCGCTCTTCAACAAGGTCGTCCGGTTGACCCAACTCATGCCCGCCGACCGCAATCCGGCCAACTCGCCACTCTGGATGCCGAAGGTTTTGTTCAGCACATCCATGCCGCCCATCATGATCAGATTGTCGCCCTTGCGCCAACGTTCATAACGGCGCAGCAAACCGCGTCCCGCCAACGCCCGCTGCTCGCGCCGGCTTTCCATTATGATCTCGGCGATCGCGGCCGCATCCAGAAGACCCGCGTTCGCGCCCTGTCCGGCCAGAGGATGCATGACATGCGCCGCGTCGCCGACCAGCGCGAGGTGCTCGGCGGTATAGCGGTTCGCGTATTGGAAGCGCAACGGAAACGCCGCGCGCGGGCCGACCCCGAGCATGTTGCCGAGCAGGCCAGCGGATGCCTGCTCCAGCGCTTGCAAAAAATCAGCATCCGATAAAGCCAGATGCGCCTTCGCGGTCGCCGAACGCAAGGTCCAGACGATCGAACACTGGCCGTTCGCGAGCGGCAAAAAGGCCAGCGGCCCTTCGTCCAGAAAGCGCTGCCAGGCGGTCGCGCGGTGGCTCAGCTCGGTGCTCACCGTCGCGACCAGTCCGTGCTGACCGTAGTCCCAGCCGGTCACGCCGATGCCGGCCAGCTTGCGCAAGGCCGAATCGTTGCCGTCGGCCGCGATCACCAGGTCGGCCGCGAAAACTCGCCCGTCATCGAGGCGGAGGCGTGCGCCTTCCGAATCGGTCTCGATGCCGGCGACTCGGGCCGGCGTGATGCAATCGACGCTGTCGAGAGTGTCGAGCACGTCCCACAACGCCGCGACCGTGACCCGGTTTTCGACGATATGGCCGAGTTCGCTATATTCGGTGTCCGCGCAGTCGAAATGCAGCTCGCCGCCCGCGCGCGCATCGAAGACGCGCATTTCGCGGTAAGCGGATACACCGCGCCGCGCCATGCCGGGCCAGGCGCCGAGTTGCTCCAGCATCAGCCGGGAGGCGCGGGTCAAGGCGGAGACACGGATGTCGAGCGGCTCCTGAGACCACTGGCGCGGCGGCTCGGCCTTGTCGAGCAGCGCCACGCGCACGCCGCCGCGCCCGAGCGCAGAGGCCACCGCCGCGCCGACCATGCCGCCGCCCACCACGATCACTTCGTAACGTTCGTGCATGCGCTTTACCTCCTGGCGCCGAGACGCGGCAGCCGGCCGGACAGCCCCATCGCATGCCGGGACAGCAGCGATTTGGCGGCCGGAATCTGATCGAGCAGGCACAGGCCGGCATTGCGGGCCGCCGCCAGCGGCAGCCATTCGTTCGAGAAAATATGGATCAGTTGATCGGTAAAGCGGATCGTACGGTCATGATCCTGGCGCCGCGACTCGGCATAGGCCTTCAGCAGCGCCGGATCGCCGATGTCGCCGACTTGCGCATGTTGAGCGAGCAGCGTTTCGGCCAGCGCCGTCACATCGCGCAGGCCCAGGTTGAAGCCCTGCCCCGCGACCGGATGCAATTGATGCGCCGCATTGCCGATGATCACCGCGCGCCCTTCGACCATGCGCTCGGCGCGGATCAAGGTCAACGGGAATGCGCGCCGCGGCGCGGCCAATGTCAATTCGCCGAGCCTATAGCCGAAGCAGTCTTGCAGTTCGGCGATGAAGTCGGCCTCGTTCGCGGATAGCAACGATTCGGCCTCTTCCTGGCTGCGCGTCCAGACCACCGCCGACTGCCGTTCACCGACCGGCAACAGGGCCAGGGGTCCCGAAGCGGTAAAGCGTTCGTAGGCGGTGAAATGATTGGGGCGGGAGGATTTGACCGTGGTGACCAGCGCGGTCTGGCCGTAGTCGCTGACCTGCTGGCCGATGTCGAGCAGCTTGCGCACCGAGGACAGGCCGCCGTCCGCGCCGACCAGCAGCTTTGCGGACACGGTCTCGGGCTCCTCGCCGAGTTTCAGGCTGACGCCGATGTCATGACTGCCGGAATGGAGGCCCGCGACCCGCGCCGGGCAAAGCACCTCGATGTTCGCCGCCTCGACGCAATCGGCGACATGGCCTTCGAGATCGCGCGCGGTGATCACATAACCCAGGGCCTCGACGTTTTCCTGCTCGGCCGACAGCCGGGTCTTGCCGAAATGGCCGCGATCGGAGACATGGATCATCTTGATCGGCGTCGCGGCCTCTTTGATGCCTTGCCAGGCGCCCAGGGCGTCGAGCATCGTGACGGTGCCTGCCGCCAGCGCCAGCGCGCGGTCGCCGGCGGCGGAGGACTGTTGCTGCGCGCGCGTGTTCGCCTCGATGATCGCGAGCCGGAGGCCCGCATCCTTCAGCGCCAGCGCCAGGCAGTTACCGGCCAGGCCGCCGCCGGCGATCAGCAAATCGTACTCCTGCTGCATCAGGCGGCCTGCATCAAGGCTTCGATCTCGGCGATCGCTTTCGGCACCGCGGAAGTCAGGCATTCATAACCATTGGCGGTGACCAAAATGTCGTCTTCGATCCTTATGCCGATGCCGCGCCATTTTTCCTCGACTTTGTCGTAATCGGCGGGAATGTAAATCCCCGGCTCGACGGTCAGCACCATGCCGGGCTCCAAGAGGCGCCATTCCTGATCGACCTTGTAGTCGCCGACATCGTGCACGTCCATGCCGAGCCAGTGGCCGATCCGGTGCATGAAAAACGGTTTATATTTTTCGTCCTTGATCAGTTTTTTGACCTTGCCTTTCAGGAGGCCAAGTTCGACCAAGCCCTTCGTGATCGTTTCGACCGCCGCGTCATGCGCCGCATTCCAGGGCAGGCCGGGCTTGATCTGTTCGAGCGCGGAAGCCTGCGCGTCGAGCACCAGTTGATAAAGCTGTTTCTGCGGCTCCGAAAAACGGCCCGAGACCGGAAAGGTGCGCGTGATGTCGGCCGCGTAATGATCGCACTCCGCGCCGGCGTCGATCAGCAAGAGATCGCCGCTCTTCAGCGCATCCTTGTTCTCGGTGTAATGCAACACGCAGGCGTTCCTGCCGCCGGCGACGATGCTCGGATAGGCGACATGGCGCAATCCGCCCTGATGAAACTGGTACAGCAATTCGGCCTCGATCTGGTACTCGTACAGGCCGGGCTTGCAGACCTGCATCGCCCGCGTATGCGCCTGTGCGGACACCTCGGCCGCGCGCCGCATCAGCTTCAGTTCGGCCGGACTCTTGAACAGGCGCATCTCGTGCAGGATGTGTTCGAGCGTGACCAACTCGCCCGGCGCCGAAACGCCGCGCCTGGACTGGCCGCGCAGATGATTGATCCATTCCAGGAGGCTATGGTCGAGCTCCGGATCGCGGCCCATCGGATAAAACACCTTGCCCTTGTTTTCGAGCATGCCGGGCAGGATCTCGTCGAGATCGTCGATCGGAAACGAATCGTCGGCCTCGTAATGCTTGACCGCGCCTTCGAGCCCCGCATGCGCGCCTTCCCAGAGCGCCTTGGTTTCGTCGTATTCACGGCAGAACAGGATGTATTCGCCCTGTTCGCGGCCGGGGATGAACACCGCCAGCGCCTCCGGCTCATTGAAGCCCGTCAGGTAATAAAAATCGCTGTCCTGCCGGTACGGGTAATGCACGTCGCGGTTGCGCACGCGTTCCGCCGCGCTGCCGATCAGCGCGATATTGCCCTTGCCGACGCGCTGCATCAATTGCTTGCGCCGTTTTTTAAATTCGCTTTGTTTCATGCCTGATTTTGCCGTTTAATGAATCCTGGCGCGCCCTTTCGAAGCGAATTCGGCGCGCAACAATAATACCGCGGTGCGTAAATATTCGCTGACTTCCATGAACGCGACGTCGTCTTCCTCGCCCGCCGCGTCCGGGTCCAGCTTGGTGAACTCGGCGATGTCCCTGAGGATTTCCTTGGCCTGGGCGGATGGCTCGCCGGCCTGAAACAAGGCGCCGAAGCCGAACAGGAAGCCCTGGCACCAGTCGCTCAGCGCGATGATCCGCTCGGAGAGCGGCGCCTCATCCTCGTCGGGCAGGAACGGTTCGAACTCATAGTCGTCGCTTGCGAGCGACGCCCGGGTTTCCTCGAACAAGGGGACAAGCCGCCGCGCTTGTTCGCTAGTGGGCCCGGCGTACTCGTCAAATAAATGTTTGATCCAGGCGCTGCTTGCCGTTTGCCCGTTCACGCACAGCATGCCGGTCGCCAGGCCGTGCGCTTCCGCAGCCGAGCGGACCCCGTCGTTGTGACTGAAGAAACTGTCGAGATGCTGATAGGTCATGATGCGCTTAAAATGAATGAGCACCTTTTATGCTACCACCGAAAGGCCCCTGATGCCGATAAATACGCACCCCGCGAAGTCCGCCGCCACCTGCCGGAACTGCGAAAAATGCCCGTTTTTTGAGGCGCGCCCAGCGTACCGATGCTGGCCCAAAATGTGTATAATGTAAGGGGCTAGTGGTAACTAATAGATGTGCGCTTATTTTAGCAGAAAGCATTTGCCGTGGATGCACGGCATGTAACACATCTCTTAACACCCTTAATTTCCAAGTTCAGACAACGATGAATACAAACCCCAATCAATCACTCGAATTGAAAGAGCTTGAGGACAAGCTGGACTTGCTGATCGAACAATACAATGCGGTCAAAAACGAAAATCATTCATTGAAGATCAAACAGGAAGCCTTGGTGAAAGAAAAAGCCAAACTGATCGAGAAAACCACACAGGCCAGAATCCGCGTCGAAGCGATGATTTCCCGGCTGAAGGCCATGGAACACGGCTCATGAACGGGGTCAGGAAAGAAGCGGTGCTGCTGAACATCATGGGCAAGGAATATAAAATCGCCTGTGATCCGCAGGAGCGTGAGGGCCTGATCGATTCGGCCCAGCGCCTGGACAAACAGATGCGGCAAATCCGCGACTCGGGAAAGGTCAACGGCGCGGACCGGATCGCGGTAATGGCGGCGCTGAACCTGGTGCACGAATCGTCCTCCGCTAAAAATCAAGAAGATAACCTGCCTTTCGGCTTCGACGCGACCTTGGCCGGCATGGTCCAAAAGATAGAAAACGTTTTGGAAAATCGATAAACGGGTTAGAATAGCGCGCTGTATCTCCTGCGGCGTTCGAAATGTATTGGGTGTTTCCTGAACCTATATTTACCCCGGGGGCGAACATCCGGCAATGGTGAGCATGCCCGTACTTGACGGGAAGCCTGATTTACCGATCCAGCCTCCACTTGAACCATCGGTTCAAGGACGAAAATGCATTACGGCGCAGGCGGGAGATGCACATCATTTCTAGGTCATCCCTGCGGCGTTCGAGACGCATCATCGCAACACGATACGACCGGCTCACCCTCACCGCCCGATGCTAAACTCCAGCGGCCGCCTGGCTACGGAGAGACGGCAATCCCGCCGGCATTGACCGTGCGTTTATGATCCGAGCGCACACGCCATCCGGTAACGAAAGCCCTTGACCGATCGCCGGCCGGGCGAGTCCGACAATGCAGACGCCAAGCCCCTGCCGGACCTCGAGTTAACAATGCGCCGCAGCCTTAGACCCCAGCCACAAACCCGGCCGCCTCGATGCCGGCAATCGCGCAGCGCTCGTCCTGATCCGACACATCGCCGCTGATGCCGATCGCACCGATCAAGTGATTGTCCTTGTCGCGGATCAATACGCCGCCCGGCACCGGCATGACCCGGCCTTGCGACAGCGTGATCAAGGAATTCATGAAATCCGGCCGCTGCACCGCGACCCCTGCCAGGCTTCGCGAGGAAACGCCCATGCCGACCGCGCCCCAGGCTTTCGCGGTCGCGATCTCCTGACGGATCATGCTGGCGCCGTCTTCCCGCTGCATCGCTTTCAAGTGCCCGGCCGCATCGAGCACCACCACGGTCAACGGCGCCATTTTTAACTCTCTGGCCTTCGCTATCGCGGTCTGTATAATCAGGTTGGCTTTTTCCAACGTCAGTATGTGCATCCTTCAGTCTCTTTTTTCAGGTGAGGTTTTGAGTAATGGCAATAAATGCCGCCAAATCTTGTCCGCGATCAGCGGCTGCGCTTTCGCATTCGGATGCAGGCCGTCCGGCTGCATCAGTTCCCCGACCAACGCGATGTCGTCAAGGATGAACGGAATCGCCGGCACCGCCATTTCCCGGGATAAGTCATGGTATACATTATAAATCATATCGATATAGCGTTTACCGTAATTCGGCGGAATGGTCATGCTGAGCAATAGCACCTTGGCGCCGACCGCCTGGCTGCGGCGGATCATTTCGGCCAGGTTGTGCTTCAACTCGGCCGGCGACAGGCCGCGCAAGCCGTCATTCGCGCCGAGTTCGATGATCAGGACGGCCGGCTTTTGCTCGCTCAGAACCCGGTCGATGCGGGCAAGGCCGCCGGCGCTGGTTTCACCGCTGATGCTTTCGTTCCGGACCCGGGCCTCGCTGCCGGCCTGCCGCAGCCGGCCCGCCAGCACCTGCACCCAGCCCTGTTCGACCTCGATGCCGTAGGCGGCGCTGATGCTGTCGCCCAGCACCACGACCGTTTCGGCCTGTACACTGACTGAAAACAATGCCGCACAAAGCCACAAACATACTCTGAAAAACATGAAAAACCCGCGCAAAGAAACCATAACGGACATTATCGTAACAGAAAACCTGAATAAATCGGTGACGACTTCGGAGGGCGTTTTGCACATCCTGTCGGCGATCGATTTGCGGATCACGTCGGGCGAAAGCGTCGCGATAACCGGCGAATCCGGCTCCGGCAAATCGACCCTGATCGGCCTGTTGGCGGGGCTCGACACCCCCAGCAGCGGAACGATCCGACTGGCCGGTCGCTCGCTGACAACACTGGACGAAGACGGCCGCGCGCGCTTGCGCAACGAATTGATCGGCTTCATGTTTCAGTCGTTTCAACTGCTGCCCGGCCTGACCGCGCTCGAAAACGTGATGCTGCCGCTCGAACTGAAAGGCGATGACGCGGCCGAGACCGAGGCGCGCGCATGGCTCGGACGGGTCGGCCTGGCCAGACGCCTGACGCATACGCCGAAGCAGCTTTCCGGCGGCGAGCAGCAGCGCGTCGCGCTGGCACGGGCGTTTGCGACGCGGCCGAAGATCCTGTTCGCGGACGAGCCGACCGGCAACCTCGATAGCCAGACCGGCGCGACCGTGATCGACCTGTTGTTTGAACTGAACCGGGAAAACCACACCACCTTGCTGCTGGTCACGCATGATGCGGCGCTGGCGGAGCGCTGCGGCCGCACGATCAGGCTCGCGGCCGGGAGACAAGTATGCACCGACTAAGACTCGCGCTGCGCCTACTCGGGCGCGAAAGCCGCGCCGGCGAATTGACCTTGCTGACATTGGCGCTGCTGATCGCGGTGACCGGCCTGACTGCGGCATCGCTGTTCGCGGACCGTCTGCAGCGCGCGATGACCTTGCAGACCGCCGAATTCCTGGCGGCCGACCTGGTCATCGAAAGCCCCGATCCGGCTCCCGCCGAGTGGCTGGCCAAGGCCCGGAAACTCGGACTGAAAGGCGCGCAGACGACCGAATTTTCGAGCATGCTGATCGAAAATAGCGAACTGCTGCTGGCCAGCGTGAAGGCGGTCAACGCCGCCTACCCGCTGCGCGGCCGGCTGAAAATTACCGAGGGCGAGCATTCGGCCGAAACGGTCGTCGGCCACGGCCCGGAAAGCGGCGAAGCGTGGGTCGAGCGGCGCATCCTGTCCGCGTTGAAACTGAAGGTCGGCGATCCCTTGACGGTCGGCGAGAAAAAACTCAGGATCGCTGAAATCCTGACCTATGAGCCGGATCAACAGGGCGGCTTTTACAGTTTTTCACCCAGGGTGCTGATCCACGCGGACGACCTCGATGCGACCCGGGTGATCCAGCCCGGCAGCCATGTGCACCGCTTCTTTCAATTCAGCGGCGCTGAAAATGCCTTGTCCGCGTTCCGGAGTTTCGTGAAACCGCTGTTGACGCCTTCGCAGCGCCTGCTGGACATCCACGAAGACCGGCCCGAACTCGGCTCGGCCCTGACACGCGCGGAACAGTTTCTGGGCCTGTCGAGCATCATCGTGGTGCTCATCGCCGGCGTCGCGATCGCGATGGCGGCGCGGCGCTACAGCGAACGCCATTTCGATGCCTCTGCCCTACTCAGTTGCCTCGGCTGCACGCAGCGGGAAATTCTGCGGCTCTACCTCACGCAATTCGCGATCCTCGGCCTGACCGTCGGCGCCCTCGGCTGCGGACTCGGCTGGCTGCTGCAGGAAGGCTTATTCATCCTGCTGCGTTCGCTGCTGCCCGCGCAACTGGCAGGACCCGGCAGTATTGCGATCGTGTTCGGCATCGGCACCGGCCTGACGATCCTGTTCGGCTTCGCGCTGCCGCCGATCCTGCGCCTGCAACGGACGCCGCCGCTCAGGGTATTGCGGCACGAACTGGAACCCTTGCCGAGCAGCGCCTGGCTGGTTTACGGACTCGCGCTGACGGTGATCTGCGCGCTGGTCTGGCGCTATACCGGCGACGCCAAGATGACCGCGATTGTCGCCGGCGTCACGCTCGGCGCGATCTTTCTGCTCGCCTTGCCGATCTTCGGCCTGCTGGCCGCGCTTCGGAAACTGCTGCCCCGCCTGCCGTTGAGCTGGCGCTTCGGCTGGCAGGGCATCCTGCGCCAGCCGCGCGCGAGCATCGGCCAGATCCTCGCGTTCGGCATCACCTGGGCGGCGATTTTATTGAGTTTGATGATCCGAAATGAATTAATCGATAGCTGGCGTGAACAATTGCCGGCAAAGGCGCCGAATCATTTTGCGTTGAACATTTTCCCGGACCAGCTGGCACATTTTAAACAGTCCTTGCAGGACAAAGGCATCGAGAGCAGCCCGTTTTACCCGATCGTCAGGGGCCGGCTGACGCACATCAACCAGACGCCGGTGCAACAATTCGTGACCAAGGGTTCGCAGGGGGACAGCGCCACACACCGCGAATTGAGCCTGACCTGGAGCCGGGAGTTGCCGGCAGAAAACCTGATCGAGACCGGCTCCTGGTGGCAGCCCGCCGAGCCGGGCCTGGTATCGGTCGAACAGAAGCTTGCGGACAGCCTGAAGATCAAGCCGGGCGACCGGCTGACCTTCAGCAGCGGCGGCCAGGAGTTCGAGGCGAAAGTCACCAATCTCAGGGCGCTGCGCTGGGAATCGATGAAACCGAACTTTTACATGATTTTCTCGCCGGGCACGCTCGAAGCCTTTCCGCATACGCTAATGACCAGCTTCTATCTGCCGGACGCACATAAAGACGCGCTGAACACGCTGGCGAAAGAATTTCCGGGCATGTCGATCCTCGAAGTCGACCGGATTCTGCGGCAATTGCAGACCGTGTTCCGGCAATTGACGCAGGCCGTCAATTATCTGTTTTATCTGGCCCTGCTGGCCGCATTGACGGTCTTGTTCGCGGCGGTGTACAGCACTTTGGATCAACGCATCCATGAGAGCGCGCTGCTCAGAACGTTCGGCGCCTCGCGCCACCTGCTCAGAAAAATTCAGGCAATTGAATTTTTTTGCCTCGGCGCCGTCTCAGGCCTTATCGGCGTGCTGATCGCGGAGGCGCTGAGCTATGTCCTCTACCGGCAGGTCATGCACATCCCGTTTCACCCGCACCTCGAACTCTGGCTCACCGCACCGTTGCTGAGCGCGGCGATCGTCGCCGCATCGGGCCTCTGGGGGCTGCGGCGGGTGGTCGGCAAGCCGCCGTTACGGGTGCTAAGAGAGCTATGATCGGATCAGGATCACTCTCATTCATCCGTCATTCATCGAAGATCAACTACACTTTTGATCACTTAGATACAACACTGAAGGTCTCCACATGAAAAAATCTGCTTTAAGCATCGCCATCATCGGCAGTGCCTTGCTCACCGGCTGTTACAGTTATGGCGGCTGGACGCCGACCGTCGACCCTTACAACGACCCGAACGCTTATCGGATCAATCAAGACATCGCGGAATGTAAACAGCTCGCCCAACAAGCCTCCGGCGGCACGACCAAGGAAACCGCGATTGGCGCGGGCACGGGCGCGTTGCTCGGCGCGGCGGGCGGTGCGGTCGTCGGCGCCTTCACCGGCAATCCGGGTGCGGGCGCGGCGATCGGCGCGGCGGCGGGCGGTTTCGGTGGCGGCGCCAAACAGGGCTTCAGCGCCGAGGATACATTCAAGCGCGCGTATTCGAACTGCATGCGCAACCGCGGCCACCGCGTGGTCAACTAAACCGAGTTGATTTTGAGCAAGCACAAGAAAGGGATTGCTCAATGTCTTTACTTTTTTTCTCGTTCCCACGCGCCGGCGATGCAAAACGCGACGTAGCGCGTAGGAACCCGGAAATGTTTTCGGAGTTTTATCCTTTATCCGCATGTTTCCTTGGGAAGCCGAAAATTGTTTTCAAGGACTTTTGAAATGAGCGCTGTTTCGCTGTGGAGCTGTGTCGCCAGGGCGGACAAAGCCTCGTCGACTCCGACATGCATAGCCCGCTCAAGAACTTCATTCTTCGGCGCTTTCTCAGGAAATCCGCATTTTGAATTACGCGGCCCGACTTCCAGCATTAATTGGCGAAGAATACCTCCGGCAACAAAATGTTCGAACGGTAGATTTATTAGCTGAAACCGTTCGAACAACATGGGCCATTCCCAACGTGGAATCTTTTCTTTAAAGATAGGAAAATCAAATATCCACTCGCTCACCGTGCAACGGGAAGCTCGGCGCCCTAGCGCATCAATCGCCTGTTCTCCTAGTCTCCAGATCGGTATATCTAAAGGAAGCTCGACGATCCGGTCTGTCCATAAAATGGACCACCATCCAAAATTACGCATTGCCGCTTGTTTGTCCGGCGGTGCAAGCCATACGCCGCAATTCAGGAAGTAGGCATCAATTTTCTTAAGAGCCGTTTGTCCCGCAGCCGTTGCATCGAATCCGGAATAAGGCGACCCAGGCCCTTCACCGTCAAGCCCCGTTAAATTGATGTCAAACCAGTGGTGCCACGTCGAGTCGGCAAGAATCCGTCCGACATCGACATTATGACCATCGTAGGCAGATGCAACGCCGATCTCTTGTCCATGCTTGAGGGCAGCAGGATCCTTGATTTTCCCCCACCCAATCACATAAGGCCGTTCTTGATAGCCGTTCTTTGTAGGCCACTTAGGATCGCCAGTTGCAGGTATCGGCGCCAAAGCTTCGCCTTCGTGTTGATGATCAGGAAATACATCAATTGGGCCGTCGGGGCCACACAACACGGGATGCGGCCGGGAGCGGTTCTGGAACACCACAGGCGACCAAATGGGAAAGCGTTGGTAGCGGATCGTTTGAGGACGATCATCGGATTGGTCGTTGAAATCAAAACTTGATCCTGGATCGGGCCCATCTTCCAAGGTAGTGTTCCAAACATTGGGACTGCTTGGGGGGGCTGGATATTGGCGCATTTGTCCTGCGCGAGTAATTTGACCGGCTATTCCCTTGCCCAAATCGGCATGATCCCCTGTGACCAATATCCCTCCGAATTTGGGTGCCGCCATAAACTGGTCGAGCAATGTCACCTCGGCAGGCAGCAAATTCGGAATATCATTAACACCAAAAAACCAAATTTGGTCGTATTTGTTCAGAATATCGAGATCGCTGAGTTTCATGGCGCCGGAAATTGAAGCGCTGGCGTCGGTACCGTCACGATGCGCGGTCGCGATGTCAAAATCCACATAAGAGTAGGCACGACTCTCAAGCAGTGTTTTGACATATTGCAACCCCTGAAAAGCGCCGCCTTTGAAATGCGCGGATCCGTCGGCGTACATCAGAATACGGACCTTAGGCGGAAATAGCCACCATGGAAAATGTAGTTTCCAATCAATGATACCCCACCGGGTACGAATGGATGTCTCTATCAGTTCAAGTTGAGAAGGAATATTTTTTGGCATGGTGTTTCTCCAATAGATAACGATTGCTGTCCTCAAAAAGGTCAGAGCCGCATTGGGTCACGAGTCTAACGTGAAATAACCCGCTAATGAGGAATGAATAAAACAACCCGGATGCTAAATCAGGGCAGGTTGAGCGCAATGTTTGGATATTGACCAAGAGAACAACGTCAAAGCGCTTAACCTGTGCTCTAGTGTATGGATGTGCACGCTTGTTGTCTGGTAAGAAACTCACGGGAAAGGTGTGGAATGTTTCACATGTCCATCAAGGACTTGACAGGCTTATAGGCCAGATAGTGGGATTTTTGTGTTGCGGAGGCCTTGTTCATTGGCAAAAATAGCCCATTCAGATAAAAGTCCGCTCTCCCCATTGCTTTGGGAGAAAAGCCCACTTTCCTTTGATTTTTTCCGAGATATGTTGAATCTGCTCCAGTTGTTCAGACGTGAATTTTGATAGAAATCGTTTTACAGACGGCTTTTAGACCCCTTCAGCGAGAGAACTCCGCGCGTTCAAGCACCGGAAAACGCAGCAGGAAGCCCGTCAAATAAGCCCGACTGGCTGCGGAATAAACGCCCGGTACATCATAAATCGTCATGGTTTCAGATTCCGGCTGATCCGTCTGCGTGCGGCCAAACGTCAATGCGATGACTTTGGGAGCGTTGTGCACATAGCCCCGAAAAGCGGTTTGACGCCGTAAATACAGATCGGATTGCATGCACTGTCGGATAAACCCGGATACCGACTGTCCGGGCAGCACGACATAAAACAATCCATCTCTAGCGAGCAACTTGTCGGCGATTTTGACGAGTTCGGCATGCTTCAGATGGGCGTCGTGTCTTGCGGCGTTGCGCATCGGTTCCTGTGCATGTGCATGGTTTTCGAAAAACGGCGGATTACTGACGATCAGATCATAACGTTCTGTTTGTTTATCAGCGAAATCCTGGATGCTCTGCCAAACGGCCATTAGCCGGCCCGCCCATGGGCTGCGCTCAAAGTTTCCCTCCGCTTCCAGGCAAGCGCCTTCCATCAATTCGACGCCGGTGACCCTGCCGGCGCCAAGCTGCGCCGCGATCAGCGACAGCAGGCCGGTTCCCGTGCCGATGTCCAGCACCCTCGCCATCGGCTTGACCGGCATCATGGCGCCAAACAGCAAGCTATCCGTACAGATTTTCATCGCCGCCTGCTGCTGGGATACCGAAAATTGTTGAAAACGAAAAATTGTCAAAGCTTGAGCCTTACCCTAATTAACCCCATGAGACTTAGGCCGTTATTTGTGAGTATCCACATCCGCCAACTCCTCAACCTTGTCCTTTTTAGGCGGGCTCTTTTGCCACAGTCCCTGGCTCGAAAAACGTCCCCAGCCCCACTTTAGCCAATTCAGCAGCGACACCGCCAGCCATAAGGACCAGGCCAGCATCAACAGGCGGTAAACCTTCAGCGGCACCGAAATGACGGTCGCTGTCGGCAACAGCGCTTCGCTTCTATCCTGGTACCAGTTCAGCGCATACGGCGAGGACTGATTGCCGGTGATCAGCATGTCCGGCCTGTTCAGCAGGCCGTGTGAGACCGCGAAGAACAAGACCGCCAGCGACAACAAGGTCAGACCGCCGAGAAGGATTTGCAGGCCATTGAAATAACGGATATCGGCGGCCGATTTACCGCCGCGCCAACCGAGCAGCATCAGCCAGGCGATCACGATCAGCGCGGCCTCGAGCGGAATTTGACTGAGCCCTACCAGCAACAAAAACCACTGCCAAGGTTTGAGCGGCGTCAGCGGTATTTTGCCGAGGCCCGATGACAGCAGCACGATCACGATCAACACGCCCCAAAACAACACCGCCGGCCCCATTTTCGGACCGTGCACCCATAATACCCAGCGGTCTTCGCCGAGACTGATGTTCAGACTCGCATTCACGCTGTCCGCGCCCAAATCGACCACAGGCGTCGTGACCTTGGCGCTGACCGGCCGCGATTCGAGCCAGTGCAGCGCGACATTCTGCGCCCCCGGCCTGATCGGCAGCACCAGCTTGCGCCCTTCCTGGCGCAGCGGCTGCGGACGCCCGTCGATCGCGACCGTTTGCAGTTCCGCCCCCTCCGGCAGGATCAGCGTATGCTGGCCGCCCTGCGAACTGCGGATGCTGAACGCGAGTTCCGCATCGCGGGTGCGCTTGCCAGGCGTGATCGCCAGACGGCTTTTGTCGATCGTCAAGGTCTGGCCTTCGACCGCCCCGGGGCGCGAGATCGTCAAGACGATTTTTTCGCCGGGCCAGGGCCGCCATTCGGGCAGCCAGCGTTGTTCGTGATTCAGATACATCATCGCGATGCCGGCCGTTTCGATGTGCCAGACCGGGCTCACATCGGCCTTGAAAATCTCGACCCATTGCGCGGTATTGGCGGCGGCCAGTTCGATCCTGTCCTTTTTTTCGAGCGTCGATGACCACGCCATCACCGTTTGTCCGGCCGCCATGCTCACCTCCGCCTTGCCGTCCCTGACCCGGACACCGGGCGTGGTAACCGCCTCGCCGGACAACAGCGGCACCGCCAGCAGTACCGGCGAGTTCGGCTCGGACACCCGGATGACCCGGGTCAAGACATGCCAGTCCAGACCCAGTTGCAGGGTGCGCTCGATCTGCACGAACGCGGGCAACACGCCAGGCGTCCATGCCGCCGCCTGCGCCTTGTCCTCGGCCTTCTGCACGCGCTCGAATTGCAGCTGCTCGCCCGGAATGCCGTTTTCCTGGATGCCGATCACTTCCCAGCCGCTGCCGCCCGCGGTCACCCGATGCGGTTTCAACGGCAGCGGCACGGTGAATTTGGCGACCTGCGGCAAGACGCCGCGCAGCGTGACTTGATGCCGGCCCAGACCGAGATGCAACCAGAGGCTGTTGCCGGCACGGAAGAGACCCGGCGCGGAGGCGCCATCGACGGTCACCTGATTCGGAAACCACTGTTCAGAGTCCGCCGGCAGCGGCACCGCGACGTCCTGCTGGGCATGAACTTCCAAGGTGATCAACAGCTCCTTGTCGCCAAGGCTCGCCTGCATCGTCGCGATGTCAGCGCAAGCCGGCAGGCAGTCGGGCGCTTCGAGCAGGCGGGCTTTCAATTGTTCGAGCATCGCCTGGCTCGGAAAATCCGCATGGACCTTTGGCGCCGGCAACGACAACATCGGCGCCAGCAGGCACCAGACAAGCAGCGCGGGCGAGGCCTTGAAGCGGAAAGTCAAGGCTTCGGCGACGCCAAACATCAACAACGCCAGCACCGCAACCAGCGCGACGCGCAGGAAATTCAACAGCAAGGTCAACGCGGGCGGCAGATACCAAAGCCGCAAGGGCTGCCCCGGATCGACCGAGCCGTTCCAGCTCAACAGCACTTTATGCCATTGCCAGTCGGGAAGGCCGGGCCCGGTCTGAATCTTCGCATTCGGATCGAGGCGCTCGAAATCGGCCGGCTTGTTTTCGAGATAACCCATGCTTTCGGCGACACTGCCTGCCATATCCGCCATTTTCGATTTGGACAACATCCGTCTTGGCGCCATTTCCTCCTTCATCGCGATCGATTCAGGCACCGCCGGCATTTGCGCGGCGACAGGATAAGGCGGCGCGACGATGTTCTGCCAGGGCCGCTCCAGTTGCGGATAGAGCCCGATGCGCACCTGATCGATCATGAACGGCACCGCGATTAGAACCAAGCCGAGCCAAGCAGCGCGTCGATACCAGTTGATCACATTCAGGAAGCGGCCTTCCGGCAACACCCGGATCAACGCGGTGGCGGCCAGAATGTGTAGCCAGATGTAATGCGGCGCGCCGGCCTCGTGCCAGATCAGCGCCAGGGTCACCAGCGCGAGCATCCCCCAAAGCCGGCTCCACAGCTTGTAGGTCGCATACGCTGAAATCAGCACCAGAAAGAAATCGAGCAAGGTCCAGCGCGCGATCCAGCTGTCCGGCACGTTATCGACGCCGCTCGCCGCGAACAGGCGCCAGCCCGGCGGCAGGTTCAACTCGGCGCTGACCTGTTGAAAACTTTGCTCCCAGCCGGACGCGCTCAGTTCGCCGATCGCGCCGGTAAAACGGCTGTCCGCCTCCAGCGAGATGATCCCGCGCCGAACCTCGACCCCTTCCTTGCCGGAGCCTTCGAGGCGGGTGACCAGTTGATTGGCCCCGTCCAATGTGGCCTTGCCGAGCTTGAGTTCGGGCAGGACGTTCAGTCGCCAGCCGCGCGTCATTTTGCCGGTGATCTTGTCGTTGACCGTGTAGCCCTCGCCGTCGAAATCGAGCCACAGTTTGCGCGCCAGATTCAGCTGGCTCGGCTCGGGCTCCGGGTCGCCGCGCCGGATCACCTTGAAGCGCATCGCCTGACCGGGGGCGATCTGATAGGCGGGCCAGCCTTTCCAGTCATCCGGCAGAGTGGTCAGGTTCGCATCGACCGCGCTGACCTCTTCGACTTCGACGACCCGTAGCGCCGGGCGCGCCTCGAAGATCCAGACTTCGGAGGCCGGCCAGGCGACTTCCTGTTTGTCCGCGGCCGGCGTGGCGGTCAAGGGCAGCGCCAGGGCCTCCCGACGGCTTCTGCCGGTGATGTCGATTTGCCAGCGGCCGGGTCGCAACTGGATCAACAAGCGGCCGTCATCTTCCAGTCGGGCCGGCAGCGCACTGGAGAGCCGCAACGGGATGAAGCCTTCGGGCGACGGCACGGCCAGTTTCAGTTCGCGCTGTTCGCCGGACACGTCCAGCACCAGTCGGGTGATCATCTGCAACGGCACCTCGTCGACGATACGGCGAAATACTTGCAAGGCGACCTTGTTTTCGACGCCTTCCGGCTTGCCCGGACGCAGTTCCGCGGCCTTGATCCAGAGCTGACCGTCCTTGAACACCGGCGCGGGCACCGGACTGCCGTTCACGCTCAGACTGAGCAGTCCGGTGTCGGCCGGCACGCTCAGCGTTTCCGGGATGCGGTCCCACAAGAATTCGCCCTTGATCTGCAAGGCTTTCGCCTCCGCGCCTTGGCTCAATTTGAGCCCCGGCCAGCCGTTCCTGTTGATCACCCGGGCCGGACTGTCGTTCAAGGTCACCGCCTGCGGCCAGTGTTTCTCGTCGCCGGGCAAGGTCAGCCAAGTCTCCTGAAACACCGAGACACGCAGCGAAAATGCGCCGCGTCGCGCATCAAGATCCAGTGTCAGCTCGCTCGGCCAGCCGCAATGCTTTTCGTCGTAACTGTTGTACACGAAGGGGCAGCCGTGTTCGGGGTTGTCATGCAAGGCCCAGTCTATCCAGGGCTTCAGCGGCTCGGGCGTGCGATCTGGCGGCAACGGCAGCGCATGAGCCGATGAAAAACCAAGAAATGCGATCAAGCACAGCCAGACGAAACGGTTCATGAGAATTCCCCAAAGGAGTGATCTTGTCATGCTATCTTACTTGGAAGTTCGTAAAATTTCTAACGCGCCTGCTTGGACGCCAGGGAGTGACCGGTGACGCCATACAATCGGGATTAATTTGCTAGAATAGTTAGTTTATCCATTAGTTCGAACGACGCCCTCATGACGGCCTATCGCCACATTCTTTTGACCGCTGATTTTTCGGAATACGGCGAAACGATCGCCACGCGCGCGAAGTCCCTGGCCCGCGTCTTTGATGCTAAATTAAGCATCCTGCACGTGCTCGATGACATTCCGATGCCGGACACCGCCTATGGCACGATCATTCCGGTCGACACGCCGTCGGCGTACGACCTGCTGGAAGTCGAACGCGGCAAGCTGCTCGCCTTGGGCGCGGCGCTTGGCGTCGCCGTCGCCGATCTCCGGCTGATCTGGGGTGTGCCGAAAGACGAAATCGCACGCCTTGCCGAAAACATCGCGGCCGATCTGATCGTGGTCGGATCGCACGGCCGGCACGGCCTGGCTTTATTGTTGGGCTCGACTGCGAACGGCGTGCTGCATCGCGCCAAATGCGATTTACTTGCGGTGCGAATCCCCGACTTCAATGCGATTTAAATCATGAAGACAGACATTAACGTCCCCGTCATTTTGGCCGCCGCCATGCTTTTGGCCGCATCATGGGGCGCAAAGGCGGATGAAACGCCAGAGCAAGTTTATGAGAAATATTTCTCGACCGTAAAACACGATGGCATCGCCGCAACGGCCGACTTGATTCACCCTGACGAACTCTTACGCTTCAAGCAAATCTTATCGCCAATCCTTGAAAGCGGCGATAAGCAGACCAGATCGGCGCAGATCCAGGATTTATTCGGCAAAGATGCCACGATTGAATCGATCAAAAACATGCCCGCCGTCGACTTTTATCGCGGTTTCATGAAAATTGCAGACGCACAATCAAAAAGCATGAACATGTCTTACGGCGACACGACGGTGATCGGTTCCATCAGCGAAGGCGAAGTCACTCACCTTGTCACCCGATCGACGGTAAAAACCGGTGGTTTTAGTTTGACGCGGCAAGAGGTCATCAGCCTCAAACCCTATCAGGGCAGCTGGAGACTATTACTCGCCGGTAAACTTGAAAGAATGGGGCAAGACATTAAAGCCCACATGCTTAACCCCAAAACGAAAGAGACTAAAGGAGAATGAACATGGCCAAAGCCAGCGAATTAAAAAAAGGCATGGTCGTCGAGATCAACGGCGCCCCGCATGTGGTCAAGCAGGTCGAGGTGCGCAACCCGTCGTCGCGCGGCGCCTCGACCCTGTACAAGGTCCGCTTCAACAACCTGAAGACCGGGCAAAAGCTCGACGAAACGCTGAAAGGCGACGATGCCTTCAAGGACGCCGACTGCGTGCGCGCGAAGGTGCAGTTTTCGTATCAGGACGGCGACAATTTCATCTTCATGAACCAGGAAGACTACAGCCAATACAGCCTGAACGGCGACGACCTCGAAGGCAAGGTCGAATACCTGACCGACGGCCTCGAAGGCATCGTCGCGCTGCTGGTCGATGACGAGTTGATCGGCATCGAGCTGCCGTCGTCGGTCGTGTTTACGATCGTCGAGACGCCGCCCGCGATCAAGGGCGCAAGCGCGTCGAGCCGGACCAAGACCGCGAAACTGCATACCGGCCTCGAAGTGCAGGTGCCCGAATACATCGAAACCGGCGAATCGGTCAAGGTCAATACCGAAACCGGAAAATTCATGTCGCGGGCTTGAGCCGAGGGCCCTCATGCAATTCAATGCCCCCCAGGGCGTTTTCGATCTGATCCGTCTGCCGCTGCGCCGCAACGAACTGTTGCAGCCTTTCGACGCGGCCGACGAGTATCTGTTGAACCATCTTGCCGAGCAGGGTCTGCCGCGGCCCGATAGCCGGGTTTTGATCATGAACGACAGCTTCGGTGCGCTCGCGCTCGCCTTGGGCGACCACAGTCCCGCCGCGGTTTCTGATTCTTTTTTGTCGCGGCAGGCGACCGAAATCAATCTGGAGCAAAACGGCAAAGCCCAGGACGCGGTCTGCCTCCTGCACAGCCTCGAAACGCTGCCGGACGCTTACGATCTGGTGTTGATCAAAGTCCCGAAGACGCTCGGCCTGCTCGAGCACCAACTGATCAGCCTGCGCGGCCATCTACGGCCGGACGCGCAAGTGATCCTGGCCGGCATGGTCAAGATGCTGCCGGCCTCGGTCTGGCAGACGGTCGAGCGCCTGCTCGGTCCGACCACGACGTCTTTGGCCCGCAAAAAAGCCAAGCTGATCTTCGCGCAGGCAGTAGAACTCGAAAACCCGCCGAAGAACCCGTATCCGGTGCGCTACCGGCTCGAAAACACCGCGTTCTGGATTAGCAATCACGCGAATGTGTTTTCCAGGGACAGCCTGGACATCGGCACGCGCTTTTTCCTCGAACACCTGCCGTCAGGACTGGGCCCCTGCGAGATCATCGATCTCGGCTGCGGCAACGGCGTGGTCGGTTTGATCGCGGCCCAACAGAATCCCGAAGCGACGCTGCATTTCGTCGATGAATCGTACATGGCGGTCGCCTCGGCCAAGGACAATTTCGAAGCCGCATACGGCGCCGAACGCAAGGCGACCTTTCAGGTTGGCGACGGTTTGAAGGCATTCGAGGCCGAATCGGCCGATTTGATCCTATGCAATCCGCCTTTTCATCAGCAATATTTGCAAGGCGACCAAATTGCGCTCGGCCTATTCAAGGATGCGAGGCGCGTACTGCGTCCGGATGGCGAACTCTGGGTGATCGGCAACCGGCATCTGCACTATCATCAGACACTGGAGCGGTTGTTTGGGGCATGTACGGTGGTCGCGGCGAATCCGAAGTTCGTGATTCACAAGACCCGGAAAAACGTTAACAGGAAAAGATCAAGATGAATTGGAACTTAGCGGGGGAAGGCCCGCGTCGAAGCTGAAGCTGCGACGCGGGTTGTAGAGGAAGGGTTAAGCATGGAACATCCCTTAACCGTGGGTTCTGCGGCTCAGGAACATGTTCGTGTAGATCGCGGCGGTGGCGAAAAAGATATTCGAAAAGATGAATTCGCCCGAGATGAAGCCGGCGATCCCGGTGATGAACATGAAGCCGATGATGATGTCGCGTTTCGCGTAAGACATGGTGTTGACTCCTAAAAATGTCGTTGATAATAAATGAAAATTTTCACAACTACAGTATAGGGATGCAAATAGGCATTTACAATGACGAAACCAGTTAATTAATAGTTTCTTATTTATTAACAATAGCAGCCGCCATCCATACACCGCCGGCACCCGCTCGATGCGATCCCGCCACGGCCAGGCCCAGCACCGCCGCGACCAAAGTGTTAAACTATCGTCATTTTTTAATCCGCGATTCGCGCTGCAAACATCCCTGATAACCCAGCATGGCCGAAAATAATGCCCTGATTTTTTCACCGCAGGTTCCCGAATCCAAAGACGCCGTTTGGCTCTGGAACGGATTGCACGGCTGCGCCGATGCGCTGGCGTTGGCTTCGGCGATCAACCAGCAAAATCGCCTGTTTCTGATCGTGACCGCCGACAATCACACCGCGCTGCGGCTCGAGCACGAACTTGAGTTTTTCCTGCACGGCGCGGGGATTCCGATTCTGCATTTCCCGGACTGGGAAACCCTGCCCTACGACGTGTTTTCGCCGCTGCCGGAGATCATCTCCGAGCGCCTCAAGACGCTCGCACTCTTGCCCCAGGTCAAGCGCGGCGCCTTGATCGTCTCGGTCGCCACCCTGATGCACCGGCTCGCGCCGAGGGAGCATGTGCTCGCGCACAGCTTTGCGCTCAATGTCGGCGAGACATTCAATCTGGAGTTGAATCGGATCAAACTCGAAAGCGTCGGCTATCAATGTGTCTCGCAGGTGTATCAGCATGCCGAATTCGCGGTGCGCGGCTCGATCGTCGATCTGTTTCCGATGGGCAGCAAGACCCCCTACCGGATCGAACTGTTCGACGACGAGATCGAGTCGATCCGCACCTTCGATCCGGAGACGCAGCGCTCGATGGACAAGATCGGCCGGATCGAACTGTTCCCGGCGCGCGAATTTCCATTCACCGACGCGGCGATCAAACATTTCCGCCAAGCCTTCCGCGAGCTTTTTCCGGACGCCTCGACCAAAAATACCTTGTATAACGATGTCAGCAAGGGCCTTGCGCCGGGCGGCGTCGAATATTATCTGCCCTTGTTCGTCGAACGCACGGCCACGTTGTTCGACTACCTGCCCGCCGACACGGTCTTCGTGTTGCCGGCGGCGCTGGAGGCGCAGGCCGACGCCTTTGCCGCGGAAGCCGGCGAGCGCTACGAGCAGCGCCGTTTCAATGTCGACCGGCCGTTATTGAAGCCGGAATTGCTGTTCCTGAGCACGGCCGAGCTGAAGCACAGAGCCTCCGCGTTCGCGCAAATCACGCTGCAAAACGGTGCAGCGGAACCTGCGAGCCAGGCCGGCAGCCAGGTCGCGTTCGACTGCGCGCCGCTGCCCGAATTGACGATCGATGCGAAGCTGAAGGAACCCGCCCAGCGCCTGCGCCAGTTTATCGAAGGCTTCGACGGCAAGATCCTGTTCGTCGCCGAATCGGCCGGCCGCCGGGAAGGCCTGATCGACAAGTTAAAAACCTTCAAGATCCGGCTGAAAGCGGTCGATGGCTGGCGCGAGTTCGTCGATGCAAAGGACCCGCTCTGCATCACGGTCGCGCCGATGGATCAGGGCCTGTGGCTGGAGCGGCAGCGGCTCGCGGTGATCGCCGAGAGCCTGCT
>Ga0207968_100154_pt1 | contig 30596 bp, 22 predicted proteins | sample LakWasMet21_HOW5_2_FD_183867 | JGI IMG/M metagenome (GOLD analysis project Ga0207968, IMG submission 183867) | Freshwater sediment methanotrophic microbial communities from Lake Washington under simulated oxygen tension - Sediment Metagenome... | ecosystem: Environmental > Aquatic > Freshwater >...
CCGGAGCGCTTTTCGCGGCATTTCTTCGACGCGCCGATCATCGAAGTGTCGGGCCGCACCTATCCGGTCGAGATTCGCTACCGGCCGGTCGAGGAACCCGAGCAAGACGAGGACGGCAAGAACGCGGCCAACGACGAAACCAGCGACAATTTGCAACAGGCGATTCTGGAGGCGGTCGATGAACTGACGCGCGACTTGCGCGGCGATATCCTGATCTTCATGAGCGGCGAGCGCGAGATCAAGGAGACGACCGAGTCGCTGAAGAAACACCATCCGAGCCGATACGAGATATTGCCGCTGTATTCAAAACTTAGCGTCAGCGAGCAAGAGCGGGTGTTCAAGCCGCAAGGCGGCAAGATACGGATCATACTGGCAACCAACGTCGCCGAAACCTCGTTGACCGTACCCGGCATTCGCGGCGTGATCGACACCGGCCATGCAAGGATCAGCCGTTACAGCCACCGCAGCAAGATTCAGCGGCTGCCGATCGAGCGCATCTCGCAGTCGAGCGCGAACCAGCGCGCGGGACGCTGCGGCCGTGTCGCCGAGGGCATCTGCATCCGGCTGTATTCGACGGAGGATTATCAGGCGCGGCCCGAATTCACCGAACCGGAGATTCTGCGCACGAACCTGTCCGCGGTCATCTTGCAGATGACCGCGCTGAATCTCGGCGACATCGAGGACTTTCCGTTCATCGAGCCGCCCGAGGACAAGATGATCCGCGACGGCAAGACCGTCTTGCAGGAAGTCAATGCGCTCGACAAGCAGGGCAAGCTGACCGACATCGGCAAGCAACTGGTCAAATTTCCGACCGATCCGAAACTGGCGCGCATGCTGATCGCGGCCGAAAAACAGCACTGCCTGACCGAGGTCGCGATCATCGTCGCCGCGCTGAGCATTCAGGACCCGCGCGAGAAGCCGTCCGACAAGCTCGCGCAGGCCGAGGCCAAACAGGCGGTGTTCCGGCATGAGGATTCGGATTTTCTGACTCTGCTGAATCTCTGGAATCAGTTCGAGGAACAGAAGAAGCATCTGTCGAACAGCAAGCTGCGTAAATATTGCAGCGACCATTTCCTGTCCTATATCCGCATGCGCGAATGGGTCGACATCCATGCGCAGATCATGCAGGTGATCAAGGGCGACCTGAATCTGAAGATGAACATGGTCGAGGCCAGTTATGTGGAAATCCACCGGGCGCTGTTGCCGGGCCTGCTGTCAAATATCGGCTTCCGGCACGAGCCATACGAATATCTCGGCGCGCGCGGCCTGAAATTCTTCATTTTTCCGGGCTCGGGCCAGCACAAGGCGCGGCCGAAATGGATCATGGCCGGCGAGCAGGTCGAGACCAGCAAGGTCTATGCGCGCACGGTCGCGAAGATCGAGCCGGAATGGATCGAGCAATGCGCGGAGCATCTGGTCAAGCGCAATTATTATGATCCGCACTGGGAAAAAAAGGCCGCACGCAGCGCGGTGTCCGAACGCACGACCTTATATGGCCTGACCCTGCAGGCGGGGCGCAAGGTGCCGTACGAACATGTCGATCCAAAGGCCGCGCGCGAAATCTTCATCCGCTCGGCGTTGGTCGATCACGACTATCACAGCAACGCGCCGTTCTATGTCGCGAACCAGAAACTGCTCGAAGAGGTCGGCTATATCCAGCACAAGGGCCGCCGGGTCGATCTGATCGAGGACGAGGAATGGCTGTATCAGTTCTACGACAAGAAACTGCCGGCCGAAATCGTCAGCGGCATCGCGCTCGATCAGTGGCGAAAAATAGCCGAGCGCGACAATCCGCTTATCCTGTTTCTGACCAGGGAAGACCTGACCCGCGAGCAGGAGCATGCGGTCAACGAATGGGATTATCCGGACAGCAAGAAGGTCGGTAACCTGACGATTGCATTGCAATACCGTTTCGAGCCCGGTCATGACGAAGACGGCGTTACCGCAATCATCCCGGTGCATCAGTTGAACCAGGTCTCCCAAATTCCGTTCGACTGGCTGGTACCGGGGCTGCTCGAAGAAAAATGCATTGCCTTGATCAAGTCGCTGCCGAAGCCGATCCGCAAGCATTTCGTGCCGGTGCCGGAAACGGTCAAGCAATGTTTTGACATCGAGCCGGATTTCAAAGGTTCTTTATATGAATGGCTTGGCAACCGGCTGCGCAAACTGACCAGTGAGGCGATCCCGTTGAACGCCTGGAGTCCGGAACAATTGCCCGAGCATTTGCAAATGAATTTCCGGGTCATAGACGATCAGGGCAAGCTGCTCGATTACGGCCGCGACCTGAAAAAGCTTCAGGCCAAGCATGGGGTCGTGGCCGGCGACAGCTTCGACCAGCTCGCGGCGGACGAACTGAATTACACCGGCTGCATCCAATGGGCGTTCGACGATCTGCCGGATACCCGGCAGTTCATGCAGCGCGGCCAGACGTTCATCGGCTATCCGGCGATCGTCGATGAGGGCGACGCGGTCGGCGTGCGCCTGTTCGATACCGAACGCAAGGCCGCGCAGCAGCATCAGGCCGGCCTGATGCGCCTGTATCAGTTGCAGTTGCGCAAGGACTGCGCCTATATCCAGAAAAACGCACCGCAGTCGGCCGCCGCCGAACTGGCTTATCAACGCCTGCCGAAGCATCCGATCATCCCCTATCAGCCGTCCGGCTCGTTCAAGGAGGATCTTCTGTTCTGCGTCCTGAGCCATGTCTTCATCGACGGGCGGACGATCCGCGGCAAGGAGGCGTTCGAACGCAATCTGCAGCAGTCAAAACCGAATCTGATCAGCGCCGCGAATGAAATCGGCAAGATCGTGTTGGACATCATGCAGCAATACGCCGAGATCAAAACCCGCTTGCAGCGCCTGAATGCAAACGACCCCTTGGCCAAGGACCTCAACCAGCAGCTCGACCTGTTGATTTACGCCGGCTTCATCCGCCATACCCCGCACGATCAGCTGAAGGCGATTCCGCGCTATCTGAAAGCGGCTTTATACCGGCTCGACAAGCTGAGTAACGATCCGCAAAAAAATCAGGAAATCCAGCGTTATGCGATCCGTTTCTGGCAGGACATCGAGAAAAAGTCGAAAAAGGGAACGATCATCCCGGAACAGGACCCGTTCCGCTGGGCGTTGGAGGAATTCAGGGTGTCGCTGTATGCGCAGCAGCTGAAGACCGCTTTTCCCGTGTCCGCGAAACGCTTGGAGAAAGCCTGGGATGAAAGAGGCTGATTTAAAATTTGACGGGTCGTACAGTCATTTTGCGCCAGTAGCATTTATGCACAGCGCGAATCAATGACTTACGGCGTGTCAAGCGGTACGCTCAAAAAACTCGAAACCATGCGTAAGTCATTGATTTTTTATTGCATCAGTAGATTGACTCGTTTTTGGTCAAACTGACAAAACTGTAATAAACACGGCACCTTTGCGCTCTCGGAAACAATCTATCCACAAAGTTATCCACAGGTTTTGTGACTAAAGTTTTGAAGGAAAACTTCCGGCGTATTCTCCGCTGGAAACAACAAAACGCTCCGATAAGGGGCCGATTATTCAGCCCAAGCCATTCCCCGCCAGTCATCACATAGCATGTGCCGACTAAGGAGGCGCATCGATCGCGAGCGATGCGCTTCGTGCCTCAACGTCTATACGACTCCTCCTTTTTGCAAGCTTTTTCACTCCGATCGCAGCAGTCATCCTATGGCTCTAAAGGCGTTATTTATTAAGTTCCTGCTCCATCTGCTCTTCAATGTTTTCCTGATCTTCAGGCGTACAGCCGCAAACGGCATAGATCAGGTTCATTAAATTGTAGCCGCTGTTGGTTCCTTCTGGACCATCACAGGTCAGTCCACCACTGTATTCGCCTACGTCGTAACATTCAATTTTTTCGCCATTGTTTGAACAATAGCCTGCCACACCTATTACGCCATCCATGTGAACAGTTTTTTTATTGACAATATCGCAGGCATATAAAGGGTTCTTGATAAGAATCGCGAGGAAACCAACCAACAAGACAATAATTCTCATATTTACCTCCCGCCGCTCTGTAAGAATAGAGAGCAACAATCACCTAAAACTCTGTTCAAGAGACAGCGCTATGTCAGGAAAGTTGTCGATGAGCGTTGAAAATATTCCCTAATAGGCTGGCGTGCTTGCGCGAAACCGCCTACCAATGCCTAACGAAGGCGCCACTGTCTTCCCGTGAGCAGAAACAGGATCAAAATGCCGAACTGGGCAGCAACAACAAACCCGTACGCCGCGGCATCCTATTGCCGGTTGATGATTGTGTTCCACCGCCATACACCCGGAGATAGGCGCCCACCCGGGAATCGCGGCCAAGAGAAGTGCGAGTGAGTAATCGGCGGCATCGCTCATGGATTGCATATGTCCCATAGACGTGATAATTTCGAGGTCAGGCTGGGTTTAGGTACGAAACCCAGCGGTTGCCCATGATCGCTGGATTTATTAACCCAGCCTCGAGGTGTTTAGCGGCAAAGTGGGTGGGTTGTCTGTTTATCTCACCGTATTCAAGTCATTTTTTGGAGAACCATCATGTTACGTTCATTTCTCTTATTCGTTTCGAGCATGCTTATCGTTGGCTTTATTGGCAATGTTCAGGCTGCCGATGCATCGGCCGGTGCTGAAGTGTTTGCCAACAATTGCACGTCATGCCATGCCGGCGGAAACAATGTCATCGTTCAAGCCAAATCGTTACACATAAAGGATTTAAAAGACAACAAGATGGATTCCGAAGCGGAAATTATTACGTTGGTTACCAACGGTAAACCCCCCATGCCGGCATTTGGAGCAAACTTGTCATCGGAACAAATTAAAAATGTTGCCGCTTATGTGCTGCAGCAGGCTAATGCAGGCTGGAAATAATTACGCGTCAACCAATCGTCGCGGGTGGGCGGCGCTGTTCTGCCCACCTCCCTTGCTGCAATGGAGGGCAAACGATGAAGCCTCTTGCCCTCCCTGACTGATCGGTATGCCGCTGAAATTTTCCGCCTATAAGGTTTGGGATCAATGCCATTGCCATCAATCTGGTCATAGGACCGTCGCGATGCCGTGTTGAAAAAATATCTGGCTGTTGACAAACGCCGCCGCGGTCAATCGCGTTTATGCACAGCGGAAATCAATGACTTATATCATGTCAAGCAGGGTGGTTTAAAAATCTTCAAATACTCGTAAGTCATTGATTTTTTATTGCATCAGCGGATTGATTCGTTTTTGTACAAATTAACCAAAGTGTAATAAAAACGGTACTTTTGCGGTCTCGGAAACAATCTATCCACAACGTTATCCACAGGTTTTGTGAATAAAGTTTTGTCTAAAAGGGTGGTCGTTATCCCCGTCGCCAGGCATGAAACCTTGCCAACCCTTTTAGCAGAATCTCGGGCTGATGCGCGCGTTTCCATACGCCCGCCGCATATTTGTTCGCTTCGGCCAGGGTCGGGTAGATATGAATCGTGCCGAGGATCTTGTTCAGGCCGATATGGTACTTCATGGCGAGGATGAACTCGGCGATCAGGTCGCCGGCGTGTTCGCCCGCGATCGTGACGCCGAGTATCCTGTCCTTGCCCGGCACGGTCAGCACTTTCACGAAGCCGTGGGCTTCGCCGTCCGCGATTGCCCGGTCCAGGTCGGCCAGGTCGTAGAGGCTGGCTTCGTAGGCGATGCCCTGGGCTTTCGCATCCTGCTCGTTCAGGCCGACACGCGCTATTTCGGGTTCGGTGAAGGTGGCCCAGGGAATCACCGAGTAATCGGTGCGGAACTTTTTGATGCCGCCAAACAGCGCGTTGACCGCCGCATACCAGGCCTGGTGCGCGGCGGTGTGGGTGAATTGATAGGGGCCGGCGACGTCGCCGCAGGCGAAGATGTGCGGATAGTTGGTCGCCTGAAACGCATCGACCCGGATCGTTTTGTTTGGGGACAGTTCCACGCCGAGTTCTTCGAGGCCGTAGCCTTTGACATTGGCCGCGCGTCCCAAGGCGACCAAGACTTCGTCGAAAGCGATGGGCGCCGTTTCGCCCGCGTGTTCGGCAAGCAGGATTTTCTCGCCATTTTCGCGGCTGAACTGTTTGGCGGTGTGGCCCAGTTTCAAGTCGATGCCTTCCTGCCGGAATCGGGTTTCGATCAAGGCCGAAACCTCCGGATCTTCGCGCAGCAGCAGGCGCGGCGCCATTTCGACCAGAGTGACTGCAATGCCCAAGCGCGCAAAGCATTGCGCGAGCTCGCAGCCGATCGGGCCGCCGCCGAGCACCAACAGGCGCTTCGGCGCGGCGCGGAGGTTCCAGACGGTGTCCGAGGTCAGATAGCCGACCTGATCGAGGCCCGGAATCGGCGGCACCAGCGGGCGGGCTCCTGCCGCGATCACGATCGAACGTGCGCTGATTTGGCGGGTGCCGGTTGCGTCGGCAATTTCGACGGTCCAGGGCGCTATCAGCCTGGCGCTGCCGGCCGCGACCTCGACGCCGAGACCGGTGTAACGCGCGGTCGAGTCGTGCGGGGCGACCGTGTCGACGACCGTTTGTACGCGCGCCATGATCTCGTCGAATGCGAAGTCGGCCTGCATGTGTTTAATGCCGAATTCGGCCGAGCGACTGGCGAGCGCGAGCAGCCGGGTCGTGCGGATCAAGGACTTCGACGGCACGCAGCCGGTGTTCAGACAGTCGCCGCCCATCTTGTGTTTTTCGATCAGGATCACCTTGGCCCTGACCGCGGCGGCGATATACGACGTCACCAGGCCGGCCGAACCCGCGCCGATCACCGCGATGTTGTAGTCGAATTTTTTCGGAGGCTTACTATGGATCGCAGATTCCGGCTTCATCGCGGCAGTATCTCCACCAGTTTTTTCGCGGCGAGCGGAAACAGGCCGAGCAATACGAACGCGCCGACCAGGGGCGGCGACAGGATGCCGGACAAGGAATCGATCTTGGCCAGTTGCGTGCCCGCATTCACATACACCAGGGTGCCGGCCAGCATGCCGACCTGGCTGACCCAGTAAAAAGTCACGGTCTTGATCGAGGTCAACCCCATCGCGAGATTGATCACGAAGAACGGAAACAGCGGCACCAGGCGCAGGCTGAACAGATAATAGGCGCCGTCTTTCGCGAGGCCCGCGTCGATCGCGGCAAGACGGTCGCCGAATCTGGCCGCGACCGTGTCCCGGAAGAGAAAGCGCGCGGCCAGGAAGGCCAAGGTCGCGCCGATGCTCGATGCGAACGACACGATCAGGGTGCCCCACGGCAGCCCGAACAGCGCGCCGCCGGCCAATGTCAGCACCGTCGCGCCGGGCAGCGACAAGCCGGTCACCGCGATATAGATCGCCGCGTAGGCCAGGGTGGCCAAGAACGGGTGGGCATCGCGGTAGGCCCCCAGGAGGGCGGATTCGGCCTTGAACCGTTCGAGGGTCAGCCATTGGTCGAGATCAAGAAGAAAAAAGGCGCCGATCGCGACGGCGATGAGCGCGAGCAGGCGGATTTGTAAGGTCGTCATCGTATTACCCCGGCAAATTGATCAAGGACCGGTCGAATAACCGGCACAATCCTGTCATTGTTTATTGTACAATGCGCGCATGTTAATACGATTAGTTTCATCCATACCGTTTTCGCTACGCGCCTTTTTTTCCAGTGTCCGGCTTCCTGCCGCGGCTAAGACCGTTTCGAATACTTGATGAATTTGTTGACCCGGATTGCCTTTATCGAAGAGGTTGGGCGGATTGCCGACAGCAACCGGCAGCCCCATACCCTGTTGTATGCGGAGATCAATCATACCCTACAAATTGCCAGCCTGACCCAGGGTACCGCGGCGGCGGAAGAACTTTTTTCCAGGATTCAGGCGATGATCATCGGCAAGGTGGCGTCGGTCGCGGGCGCGAGCATCGGCAAACTGGACCGCAACCGCTTCGGCATCCTGCTGAAATTGCCGGTGCCGGAAAGCATGGCGTTTGCCGAACAACTCGCGAATCTGATTGATCAGCAGTGCCTGATCGTGGCGGACATTGCGTATTATCCGAAACTGATCATCGGCGTGACCTCGCTGTCGCCCGAATACAAAACGCCCGAGCGCATTCTGGCCGCGGTCGACGAGGCGCTGTATCAGGCCAAGCGCGCTGGTAACAGCGTGGTCAAGCTGATCGAACCCGACGATCCGGTGCTGCATGAATATTATGATCTGTTGAAGTTGTTGCCGGAACTCAGGGAAGGCTTGAGCAAGCATGCGTTCGTGTTGTTCGCGCAGCCGATATTGCCGGTCAACGGCGCTAACGCCGAAAAGAAGGCCGAAGTGTTGTTGCGTTATAAAAACGACCGGGGCGACAGCCAGACGCAAAGGCGGCTGTTACGGGCCGCCGAGTTGTTTCATATCAGCCGGGAAGTGGATCTCTACGTCGTGCAGCAGTTTTGCCGTTATCTCGCCGAAAATCCTCAGCGTGTCATGTATTCGCTGAACATTTCCGGTAGCACGATCCGTTATCCGGGTTTTGTCGAGAAAGTCGAACAGAATTTCAAATATTACGGGATCGATTCGCGGCAGGTCTGCTTCGAAATCACCGAGACGGTCGCCGATCATGATTATCACCAGGCCAGCGAATTCATGCGCCTGCTGAAAGACAATCTGGGCTGCATGTTGTCGCTGGACGACATCGGCATCGGTTCGAGCAACCTTGCGAACCTGTCCAAATTCAATGTCGACTTTTTCAAGATCGACGGCCTGTTCATGCAAAATATCCTGCACTGTCCTTATTCCGAACTGGTGGTCAGCTTTATCAGCACGGCGGCGAAGTTGTTCAATAAGGCGACGATCGCCGAATATGTCGAATATGCGGAGCAGTTGGATAAATTGAAGGCTTTGGGAGTCGATTATGCGCAGGGGTATTTTGTCGGCAAGCCTTCGTTGCTGTTTGATCCGGCGGACGCCGCGTAAACGGGGTTTCCGCTCCCCCCTATGGACCCTTTTAAATTACATTTTGCCCGGCATCGGGTAGATTGTTCGGCCTCAATCCAAATCAATCCTAATGACTATGTTCAATTCCTTGACCTTCATGATTCATGGCGGCGCCGAGCACGGCGGCGTGGCGGCGGCGGTTTCCGCGCTGCTCGGTTTTCTCGAACAACTCGCCGGCATGGAACCGCCGCAGATTTTCGCGGCCGTTTTGCCCGGCATCGCCGCGATGCAGAATATCCATCCGCTGCTGGTGCATTTTCCGATCGCGTTTTTATCGACCTTTTTTGTGCTCGATCTGGCCGGCAGCCTGCTCAAAAAACCGCATTGGCGGTCGGTCGCGGGCGGGTTGCTGTATCTCGGCGCCGTCGCCTCGATTTTGACCGCGACCGCCGGCTTTATCGCGGCCGATTCGGTCCCGCACGGCGGCGACGTGCATCAAATCATGGAGCATCATGAGCATTTCGGCATCGCGGTGGTCATTTCCGCGCTGTTGTTGTCCGCCTGGCGCGCGCTGAAAGGCGGCGCGATCGAAGGCGCCGCGAACAGCCTGTTTCTGATCCTGGCCGCGATCATGTGCGGCATCATGGTCCTGGGCGCCGATCTGGGCGGTTTGATGGTTTACCGTTACGGCGTGGCGGTGGCCGCGGTGCCGGTAACGGAAGAGGCCCTGATGCACAGCCATGGCGGCGAAGAAGCGGATGACCACGAGCATGAACATGAACATGGGCCCATGATAGAGCCTTCTCATGACACCCAGCCTGACCCTACGCATCAGCATAATGATGATCCCGCGCCCGAGCCCGCTCACGACCCTGATCATGAGGACGCGCACGAGCATACGCATGCCCCTGGTGCGGACCCTAGTCATCCGCATCATCATGATCACGACCCGAGTCATCCGCATACGCATGCCCACCCCGCGGCGGGCCAGTGAGCGCTTAAAGACCGTAATGTTTGCGCTTGCGCCAGAACGTCGCGCGGCTCATGCCGGCGAGTCGGGCCGCTTCGGTGACGCGGCCCTGGCTTTGCAGTAGCGCCTCGCCGATCGCCTGTTTTTCCTGCTCCGGGCCGCGCATAGATTGCGGTTTGGCGGCCGCCGCGGCGATTTTCGGCTCGCTGAATTCCGGCGGCAGTTCCGCCGGGCGTAACGTCGCGCCGCGCCCAACCGCGAACGCATACTCGATCACGTTCTGCAGTTCCCGGACATTGCCGGGCCAGTGATAATCGAGCAGCAGGCGCATCGCCTGGGGGTCTATCTTGTCGATTTTCCTGAGTTTGCGCGCATTATGCCGGGCGATGAAATGCCAGATCAGCAGGCTGATATCCTCGCGCCGCTCCCGTAGCGGCGGTATGAAAATCGGCACGACGCGCAGCCGGTACATCAAATCCTCCCGAAAATGGCCGGTTTTGACCCGTTCCCTGAGTGACCGGTGCGTCGCCGCGACGAGGCGAACGTCCGCGTCAAGCAGACGGTCGCCGCCGACCGGCATGAAATTTCTTTCCTGAATCACTCGCAGCAGCTTGGCCTGCAATTCCAGCGGCAACTCGGCCACCTCGTCCAGAAACAAGGTGCCGCCCGCGGCGCGTTGAAACACGCCTTTGTGATCCTTGACCGCGCCGGTGAAGGCGCCGCGCACATGCCCGAACAATTCGCTTTCGAGCAGATTCGCGGATAGCGCCGCGCAATTGATCGCCAGAAACGGTGCGTTTCGGCGCGCGCTGAGATCATGAATCGCCTTGGCGACCAGTTCCTTGCCCGCGCCGCTCTCACCCCGGACCAGCACGGTCGCCTCGGTTTCGGCCGCATTGCGGATGATCTGGAAGACGCTGCGCATCGCCGGCGAACGGCTGATGATGCCTTGGAAATTTTGCTCCCGTTCGGACGGGGATGGTTGTTTTTCGGCCGGATTTTCTGCCGGAACGACTGGAGTCAACAGCGCGATGCCGCCCGCCGCGGCGCCCTGCCGGTCGTAAAGCAGGCGGGCAGATCGGCGCAGTGTCAACTGGCCGCCGTCGGCCTTCCGGACCAGCAGCGTAGCCTCCGCATCCTCGTGAATGCGGAGTTCCGGCGGGCAGGTCTGCCCCGGGTTGAGGCCGGCCCATTGTTCCGCGCCGGCGCTCGCATACAAGACGCGCTGCGCTTGGTCGAGGATGTAAAACGCGAGGGGCTGACACATTTCGAGCAGGGCGGCCAGACTCGAACGGTTGTCGAGCCGTTCGAACCAGGGCGCGGGCAGGCTTATCGGTGGAGGCATTGCATCGGAACGCTATCTGGAGTCACAAGGGTGGGAACGCGGACGTTGATAGTAACCGAGCCGGGCCAGCAAATCAATCATGCCGGCGGACGCCTGTGCGGTATAATTTGTCCTTTGTCATTTCAGTTCAGGACCGAAAGTGATCGATCAAATCAATGCCTTGTTGCCGCAGACGCAGTGCGGCAAATGCGGCTATCGGGGCTGCCGGCCTTATGCGGAGGCGATCGCGGCGGGCGCGGCCGACATCAACCGCTGTCCGCCCGGCGGCGAGGAAGGCGTTTGGGCGCTGGCGAATTTTTTGGGCGTGGCCCCGAAACCGCTCGATCCCGGCCGCGGGGAACACAAGCCCAGAGCCGTCGCGGTGATCATCGAAGCGGACTGTATCGGCTGCGTGAAATGTCTGGCGGCTTGCCCTGTCGATGCGATCGTGGGCGCGGCCAAACAGATGCACACGGTGCTTGCCTCCGAATGCACCGGCTGCGAACTGTGTATCGCGCCGTGCCCGGTCGATTGCATCGTGATGCAAGAGGCGCCGGCCGAAAGCACAACGCTTGCCGGGCTATTGAAACCGCTGCGCGCGGAACTGGCCAGGAGCCGCTACGAGAAGCGTGACCTGCGCAAGGCGCGCGAAGACGAAGACAAGGCGGCGCGGGCGCGCGCAAAGAAAGCCGCGTTGCTCAAAATGCAGGCGTCCGGCAACGCGCGCTAACGGGGATGCCTCAACCGGCCTTAACGCGGCTCGCCGCCGAATAACGCAGGCCCATCCACAGGAAAAACTGCACGCCAAAGATCAGATTGGCCATCAACAAATGGACCGGCTGGGCGACCGGCGGCATGCCGAACCGGTCGAGCGTGATGCCGGCGACGATCGCGGTCGCGATCAGGCCAATCAGCACATAACCGGTGCGGAGGAACAGGTTTGGCCGCCCGCAGGCCTGCCGCAGCTTCCAGACCAGCCAGAGATTCGTGAACAGGATGATCGACGAGAACGACCGGTGCACGTAAAAAATGATCGGGAAATCGTCGCGCCAGTATTGCCGCTCGATATAGCTGTGTTCGTGGGCGATGAAATCGACCGCTTCCCGTACCTGGGTGCCCATCGCGACCTGCAACAGGGTCATCCCGATCGCGACCTGCAGCACCGCCTGGAAACGGGGCGCTAGCGGGCCGCTGTCGATGTTGCCGAACGCATCGCGCTGCGAACGCACGATCGTGTAAATCACCAGCGCCACGATCAAGAGCGCCATCAGCATGTGCAGGGTGATCATGTACGGTTTCAGATTGCTCGCGACGACCGATGAACCGAGCCAGCCCTGAAAGCCGATCAAGAATAGATTGGTCAGCGACAGATAGAAGATCGGCTTGTCGCGCTTCAGGAAAATGCGCGACGCCCACGCGGTCAGCAACACCAACAGGCCGGTGGTCGCGCCGATCAGGCGGTTCGAGTATTCGGTCCAGGTCTTGACCGGGTTGAATTCGGTATTTTCGTAGCCGCGCGCGGCGTAGATCCGGTGATAATCGGCCGGCAACTGCGCCTCGTCGGTCGGCGGAATCCACTGACCGAAGCAGGTCGGCCAGTCCGGGCAGCCCATGCCCGCGCCGGACGCCCGGACGACGCCGCCGGCCAGGATCACCAGATACACCGCGACAATGGTCAACAGGCCGAGGCGGCGGAAATTCAAAACGGTGTGATCGTTCATGCGTAATCGAGAGGTAACAGGCGGAGGGCGGCTTCGGGATGATCCTTCAGCCTGATGTCGTAGTCGCCGCTGTCGGCGACGAGCAGGATGGCCAAGAGATGGCAAACGCCGTCCCGGCTGATCGCGGTCAATACCTGGCCGCGGCTTTGTTCGCCGCCGGCCCGGTCCAGAATGGCCGCATTGGCTTCGGGAGCCGTGTCGAGCGCGCATTCGGCCAGAAACAGCGCGCGCTTGGCCTTGCCCAGATAGTGTGTGCGCGCGACGATTTCCTGGCCGGTGTAGCAGCCCTTGGTGAAGCTGATGCCGCCCAGCTTGTCCAGATTCAGCATTTGCGGCACGTGTTCTTCCGCGGTGGCCGGGCTTAGCCAGGGCAGGCCGGCAAGCAGGTCGAGCAGGCGCCAGTCTTCCGAGTTGCCGGGCGCATAGCCTTGCCGGACCAGATCCTGCCAGCGCGTGATCGCGTGCTCCGGATTCGCAAGCACGAGCGTGCGCGACGGCGTCGAAGCGAGTATGATCGAAACCTGATTCTGGTCGCAGCGGGCCGCAAACCGTGCGTCGGCCGCCGCTTCATTCCGGCCGAGGCCGAACAAACACAAGTCGTTCGTCCGGTCGGCAAGCGTGACGTCCGATCTCAATACATATTTTTGCAGGCGGTTCTTGACCGCCTCCAATAACGCCAGCGGCAGCACGAGCAGATACGTATCTGCCTGTTTCGCGAGCAGAAACGTCGCGATCGCGCGGCCTTTCGGATTGCAAAAGGCGCCGACCTTCGCCTGGGTTTCGCTGACTTCGAAGATGTTGCAGGTTGCCTGCCCCTGCAGCAGTTTCGCGGCATCCTGGCCGGAGACCGCCAATACGGCCAGATGCGCGAGCGGGTAAATGTGCGGCTGGCCGGACCCGGATTCCGGGAAAACGATGCGGTTGCTGCGTGTAAAAACAGCGTGCTCGGTCAGCAGAAAGTTTTGCCATTGCGGATTCATGACGCGTTTCGAATAGTCAAAACGTGCATTATACCGTGTTATCGCTCATGCACCTTGACCCTGTCGTGAGTCAGCCGGGTGGCGATGCAATAAGTGGGGGCTCAGTCCCTGAAATTGATGTACTGCAACGGCATCTCCAGGCTTTCCTGCTTCAGCATCTGGATCACCTCCTGCAGGTCATCGCGCTGTTTGCCGGTCACGCGCACCTGATCGCCCTGGATCGCGGCCTGCACCTTCAGTTTTTTGTCCTTGATCAGCTTGACGATTTTTTTCGCGAGCAGGCTCTCGATGCCTTGCTTCAGGGTGATTTCCTGGCGCACGATCTTGCCGCTGGCTTTGGGTTCGGCGATGTCGAGGCAGCCGATATCGACGCCGCGCTTGGTCAGCTTGGTCTGCACGATGTCGAGCATTTGCTGCAGTTGAAATTCCGAGCCGGAGGTCATCAAGAGTTGAGTGTCGTTCAGCTCGTAGCTGGAGTTCGTGCCTTTGAAATCGAAGCGGGTCGAGACTTCCTTGTTGGCCTGATCAACCGCGTTGCGGGCTTCTTGTTTGTCGAATTCGGAAACGATGTCGAATGAGGGCATTTTTAGGATCGCGTCTGTTTTGAATAAGGAATTTTACTATAATGTGAATTTAATGTTGATTCAACCGGAATCAGCCCGCGACTTAGATGCACAGTAATTCATGCGGATAGTTATCAGTTTTTCTCTGTTCATTTGCGGCTTGCTGATTTCATCCTGCGGTGAAAAGGCACAACAGCCGCCGCTCAAAATTGGCGCTTATCAATGGATCGGTTATGAAACGTTATATCTGGCGCAACATTTGCGCCTATTCGATCCGCGTGCAATCAAGCTGATCGACATGCCATCCGCGACGGCGGCGGCGCGCGCGCTGCGCAATGAGTCGCTGGATGCCGCGGCGCTGACGCTCGATGAAGCCTTGACCGTGATGCAATTCGTGCCTGATTTGCGCATCATTCTGGTGCTGGATCACTCGGTCGGCGCCGATGCCTTGCTCGCGAAGCCCGGCATTCATGACCTCACGGAGCTGAAAAACCGGCGTGTCGGCGTTGAAAACAGCGCGGTCGGCGCGATCTTGCTGGATGCGGCGTTACGAGCCGGAAAGCTTCAGGCAGGCGACGTCGCGCTGGTATCGGTCGCGACGAGTCTTCATGAAGACTATTATCAACATGACCAGGTCGATGCGCTGGTCACGCTTGAGCCGCACAAATCCCGCCTCGTCGCGGCGGGCGCGCGCGTTCTGTTCGACAGTTCCGAGATTCCGGGGACGATCATGGATGTGCTGGTCGCCCGCGCCTCGGTGATCGAGCGCCGCGAAGCCGACCTTAAAGCGCTGCTTGCGGCTCATTTCAAAGCGCTGGCGTATTATTACCGGCACCGAATCGATGCGATCGACATCATCGCGGCGTATTTGGGCGCCAGGCGAGACGATGTCGAGGGACAAGTCAGGGGGATCACGATTCCCGATTTGCGTGAAAACCGACGCTTGCTGCGGGGCAAGGCGCCGGGATTGACCGCGACAGTGGAAAAATTGAGAGGGGCGATGCAGGAACGGCAACTGTTGTTTATGAAGCTCGATACCGAACAGGTACTGGATGGGCGTTTATTGCCGAATGATTAGTTATTCTGGTCGGATTGATTGTATTCGGGAAGCATTGCCTGATAGCCTTGCGCTGCCGGCGTCATCCCTCGCACCGTGATCGAAAATGCCGGACAAAACCGATAGGCCTGAATGAAAGCCCAGACTTTCCGATCTTACCGCCTCACGTTATGGCTGCCGCTCAGCAGTTTTGTGCTGTTTTTGGGTTTGCTGACCGGCGTGGTATGGATCGATTACCATAATACCTTGGCGCTGACGCATGAACGCACCGTGAGTGCGCTGCAGGAGAGTTTAAAACGCCTGCAAATGCGTCTCGAAGATGCGATAGTCAAGGATGAACACGACGAAATCGGCCAGGAACTCAGCTTGATCGATTTGCAAACCGGTACCGAGGTGATCGCGCTGATCGATGATCAGGACGCGATCATGGCGTCGAATCACCCGACCTGGAAAAATCGGCCCGCTCCGGACGTGCTTCCCGGTTTCGACTATCAGCGCCTGGCGCAAGCGCGACTGACGTTTCGCATCGATATCCGTTACGATCCCAAAAGCCACCGCTATACCGCCTATGTGCCGGTGCAGTTTCAGGGCGGCAAGCGTGCGTTGCGTTCGCTCGACATTGGCGCGATCTATTATGTCTACGATCATCGCTATGTCGAAAGCGCGATATGGCGGCAACTGATCAACAATTACGCGCTGGTTTGGTCGACGATAGGGGCGGCGCTGGTTTTATCCTGGTTTATCCGGGATTTTTTGGTGACTCGGCCGCTGAATCTGTTGATGGCCTTCGTGAACCAGATTTCAGAGAACGCCCCCGGCGCTAAAAATCCGTTAAGCGGCAATGGCGAGTTGATGCAGTTCGGCCGCATTCTGGAGGAAAATCATCAGGCCCTGCAACAGACGCTGAGAACCCTCCGGCAGCGCGAACAATTGCTGGCGGTGACCTTGCAATCGATCGGCAACGGGCTGATCACGACCGATACCCAGGGGGCTATCACCGCGATGAATCCGCTCGCCGAGCAATTGACCGGTTGGCCGGCGGCGGAAGGCATCGGCCAACCGATCGAGACGGTATTCAGTATCATTGATACGGAGACCAGCGCGCTCCTTTCCTCGCCGATCCGGCGCGTGCTCAAAACGCGGCACTTACTCACGCAAGCCGAAAAGGTGCTGCTGTATTCGCGCCACGGCGACACCTTTCATCTCGAAATCAACGCCGCGCCGATCCTGGATGAAGAAGGCGGGCTTCATGGCGTGATCCTGACGTTTAACGATATTACGGACAAAAATCTGCTCCGCGAGCAGTTGGATCGCGAAAGACACTATCTGCAGCATATCCTGAACAATAGCGCGACCGCGATCTACACCTTGAAGCCGAAGGCGCGCGAGGCGGGGTTTCAGTTTGATTACGGCTCGTCACGGATCGTGAAGCTTTCAGGCTTTGGCCTGCACGAATGGCAAACGGTCGACAATTTGTGGCTGTCCAGGATCCATCCGGAGGATCTGGCGAAGGTCAGACTGGCCAACCAGCAGGTGCTGATAGACGGCCGGGCCACGCTGGTGTACCGGTTTTTACGCGCCGACGGCCAGTACCGCTGGATCGAGGATCACATCACCGCGTTGACCAATGCGATTGGCGAGATTTATGAGCTGATGGGGGGCTGGGTCGATATTACCGAAACCCGTGAAGCCGAACAGAAAAGCCAGATTTTGGGCGCGATGCTCGATCAGTCGATCAACGAAATCATGGTGATCGACAGCAAAACCCTGCATTTCCGCCATGTGAACCAGGGCGGCGTGAATAATCTGGGTTACAGCCTGGACGAACTCGTCCAGATGACGGTACTCGATGTCTATCCGCAATACGATGCGGAAGCGTTTGCGCGCCTGATCGCGCCGTTGTTACTGGGTCAGCAGGCGCAACTGCGTTTCGAGACCGTGCACCGGCGCCGGGACGGCTCGTGTTACCCGGTCGAGGTCTGGCTGCAAGTGCACCATAATGCCGCGGATATGTTGATCGCGATCGCGCTCGACATCACTCAGCGCAGGCAACAGGATCAAAAAATCAAACGCCTGAACAATTTCTATGCGATCTTGAGCAAGATCAATCAGGCGATCGTGCAGATTCAGAATGAGGCCGAGCTGTTTGCGCATGTCTGCGATATCGTGCTCGAACTGGACTCTGTGCGGATGGTCTGGATCGGCAAACGCGATGAAATAACGGACACCATCGTCCCGGTCGCGGCGGCCGGCGATCGGTTGCATTATCTGGAGGGGTTGATGATTTCGGTCGATCCGGAGTTACCGGAGGGGCAGGGACCCGCGGGCATCGCGTTTCGCGAAAACCGGATCGTCGCGATCAATGATTTTCAAAACGATCCGCGGACCGCGCTCTGGCATGACAGGGTCGGACGGCTTTTTGGCTGGAAGGCGTCTTGCGGGGTGCCGATCACGCTGAATCATCAGTCGTATGCGCTACTGAACGTCTATGCCGAGCAAGTGAGTTTTTTCGATGCCGAAGTACTGGATTTGCTGACCGAGTTGAGCCTCGACCTGTCGTTTGCGCTGGGGCTGTATGCGCGCGAGGCGGTGCGGCGCTCGGTCGAGCAGAAGATGGAACTCTGGGCGAAGGTGTTCAGCCAGAACCGTGAGGCGGTGATCATCGCCGATCGGCACAACCGGATCGTTTCGGTCAATCAGGCGTTCACCCGCATTACCGGCTATCAAGAGCGCGAGGTGTTGGGCAAGAATGCGCGGCTGTTGTCGGCCGGCCTGCACGGCAAGGATTTTTATCGGGTCCTCTGGAAAAGCCTGATCGAAAACGATTTCTGGCAGGGCGAACTGGTCGAGCGTAAAAAGGACGGCAGTCTATACACCGAATGGCTGTCGATCAGCGTGGTCCGGGACGAATCGAGCGGCATCGTGAATTATATCGCGATCTTTACCGACATCACCCAGTTGAAAGCCGCCAAGCAGCAAATCGAGCACATGGCGCATTATGACGCGCTGACCAATTTGCCGAACCGCCTGCTGTTGAAGGCAAGGGTCGACCACGAGATTTCGATCGCGGAACGCAACAAGCAAACATTTGCGTTATTTTTCATCGATCTGGATCATTTCAAAAACATCAACGATGCTTTGGGGCACTCGGTCGGCGATCAAGTGCTGATCGAGGTCGGTAAAAGGCTGTTGGCCGCGGTGCGCGATGAAGATACCGTGGCCCGCGTCGGCGGCGACGAATTCAATATTCAGTTGGCCAATACCGACTGGCATGGCGCGGCGGTGGTCGCGAAGAAGATCATCGCCGCGCTGGACGAGGCGATCCATTATCAGCATTACCAACTGTATATTCAGCCCTCGATCGGGATCAGCCTGTATCCCGAAAACGGCAACACGTTCGAAACCCTGACCCAAAACGCGGATACCGCGTTGTACAAGGCCAAGGAGCACGGGCGCAATCAGTATCAGTTTTTTACCCCGGCAATGCAGCAGCAGACGCAGCGGCGGATGGAACTCGAAAGACATCTACGCAACGCGCTGGAGAACAACGAATTGATCGTGTTCTACCAGCCGCTTTTCAATACCAAGACGCAGCGCATCAATGGCGCCGAAGCGTTGTTGCGCTGGCGGCATCCCGACTTGGGCTGGGTGTCGCCGGGCGAATTCATCCCGATCGCGGAGGAGTGCGGCCTGATTTTGTCGATCGGCGATTGGGTGCTCGAACAGGCGATCGTGCAGGCAAGGCGCTGGCATGACGCGGGTTACCCGGTATCGGTCGCGGTCAATTTGTCGCTGGCGCAATTCAGGGCCAATACCTTGTACGAAACGGTCAGCTATTTTCTCGAAAAATATCAGTTGCCGCCGCGCTTTCTGGAGCTCGAGCTGACCGAAAGCATCGCGATGCATAATGTCGAGGCCGCGATCGAGATCACCCGGCAATTGAGCGATCTGGGCGTCGAAATTTCGATAGACGACTTCGGCACCGGCTATTCGTCGCTGAGCTATCTGCAGCGCTTCTCGTTGAACAAGCTGAAGATCGACCAGTCCTTTACCCGCAGTATGACCGATAACAAGGAGAGTGAAAACATCGTCGATGCGATCATCAGCCTCGCGAAGAGTCTGCACATGAAGACGATCGCCGAAGGCGTCGAAACCAAACAGCAGTGGGTCATTTACATGCAAAAAGACTGTGACGAGATCCAGGGCTTTTATTTCAGCAAGCCGGTGCCGGCCGAGGAGTTCGACGAACTGCTCAAACGCTACCGCTGAGGCGGACTCTCCGCAAGCCATTGCCTGCCGAAGTCGTTGATCGCCGCGATGCGCTGGCGGCGGATCGCTTCGCCGATCGCCGGTCCGTTCAGGTTGCCGTTCAGGATCGGCGCGGTATCGACCGCGGCGCCGGCGCGCGCGGCGCCGCGCATGAAGTCGGCCTGCGGGTAGGGCCTCTCTTCGAAACCGGTACGGCCCCTGGCGTCCGCTTCGCAGGCCCACAAGAAATCTTCGAGCAGCGCGTGCCCGGGCTTGAAGGCGCCGAGCGCGGCCAAGGTGTCGGTCAGGGTGCCGGGGCGCAGTTCGAACACTTTATGGCAGTGGGTATGAAAGCGCGCGACCTGCATCGCCAGCGTTTTATAAGCATTCGGTACGCGCAAGCGCGCGCACAGCGTTTCCAGCACCGCGAGGCCTTTATGCTCATGATCGTAATGATGCGGCCAGTTTTCTCGCGGAGTCACGCCCTTGCCGAGATCGTGCGTCAGCGCGGCGAATCTGACGGTGGTTTTGTCGGATAACCGCGCCGCCTGATTCAGGCAGAGTAGGGTATGCACGCCGGTATCGATCTCCGGATGATGTTTTTCCGGCTGCGGCACGCCAAACAGACGGTCGATTTCGGGGAACACCGCCTTCAGCGCGCCGCAGTCTCTAAGCGCTTCAAAAAACGCCGCGGGACGGGGCTCTTTCAGCGCCTTGAGCAGTTCGGCCCAGACCCGTTCCGGGACCAGTGAGTCGGCTTCGCCGGTGGTGACCATTTGTTGCATGAGTTCGACGGTTTCCGGCGCGATCGTGAAGCCGAGGGCCTGATAGCGGGCCGCGAAGCGGGCGATGCGCAGAATTCGTACCGGGTCTTCCGAAAAAGCCGGAGACACATGCCGCAGGATGCGCATGTCGAGGTCGGTTTGGCCCCCATAGGGATCGACGAGCCGGCCTTCGGCGGTCATCGCCATCGCATTGATCGTCAAATCGCGGCGCAGCAAATCCTGCTCCAGGGTCACGTCCGGGGCCGCATCGACCGCGAAACCCTTGTAGCCGGGCGCGGTCTTGCGTTCGGTTCGGGCCAGCGCATATTCCTCGTGGCTGTCCGGGTGCAGAAACACCGGAAAATCCTTGCCGACCGGCCTAAAGCCCTGGCGCAGCATCGACTCGGTCGTTTCGCCGATCACCACCCAGTCACGCTCCTGAACCGGGCGTTTCAGTAGACTGTCGCGCACCGCGCCGCCGACCAGATAAATTTCCATATCACATCACTTTATTTAACGATGCGTCTTAGCATAACATAGCCGGCAACAGAGAGCGGCACTATCTGGCCGTCACGGGAGAAGGGGAAAAGTGATCATCTTATTTTTGGCCAGCCTGTTGCTGGGTGCGGTCGCGGGCCTGTTTGCGGGTCTGTTCGGCATCGGCGGCGGCCTGATCATGGTGCCGGCGCTCGCGATGTTGTTCCGGATGCAGGGATTTGCCGCGCAGCATGTGATGATCATGGCGGTCGCGACCTCGCTGGCGACGATCATACTGACCGCCATTGCCTCGGTGCTCGCGCATCACCGGCTCGGCGCGGTGTTATGGGACAAGGCCAGACGCCTGGCGCCCGGCATCCTCGTCGGATCGGCGCTCGGCGCGATCATCGCCGACCGTATGTCGGACGCCGTGTTACGTGTTATCTTCATCGTCTATCTGCTCTATGCGGCGCTGCAACTGGCGCTGCAACGCAAGCCGCAAACGGGCCGCAAGCCGTCTTCGCGGTTTCTGGACCACACGGTGGCGCTGGTAATCGGCACGATGTCGGCGCTGATCGGCATCGGCGGCGGTACGTTGACCGTGCCTTATCTGGTGCATTTTCAGATACCGATCCGCAACGCGGTCGCGGTGTCCAGCGCCTGCGGCCTGCCGATCGCGTGCGCCGGCACCGCCAGTTATATCCTGCTGGGCTGGCGCGCGCCGCTGTTGCCGGAATGGAGTTTGGGTTATATTTACCTGCCTTCGTTCATCGGCATCATCCTGACCAGCGTGATCACCGCGCCGATCGGAGCGAAGCTGGCCAGTATCATCCCGGCGCAAAGACTGAAACGCTATTTCGCGTTGCTGCTGCTGATCATGGCGGCGAAAATGATTTGGTTGTAGCGCTCAGATCGCCTAGAGTAATCAGGAGCACGAACTGCGAAATGCCTCGATTTCGCGACAGCCATCGAGGCCTCCGGTTCGATCGATTGAAGACTGTCACGGATAATTTACATTGCAAATACAGGTAGTAGATGAATAAAAATTGGCTCGAACAGATCCGTTTGACCCCACGGCTCTGGTTTTTGCTCGGTTTTCTGGGTTGTGTTTTTCTGCTCTCGATGGGGGCTTATTTTCAACTCGTCGGCGGACTGGAGCCTTGCCCCTTGTGCATTTCGCAGCGCATCGCGATTTTGTTGACCGGCCTCGTGTTTTTGTTTGCCGGCCTGCACAATCCCGGCGCCGCCGGCGTCAAGACCTATGCCCTGCTCGGCGCCTTGACCGCCTTGGGCGGCGGCGCGATTTCGACGCGCCATGTCTGGCTGCAGCACTTGCCGCCCGAGGAGGTGCCGGAATGCGGTCCCGGGCTCGAATACATCTTCAACAATTTTCCGTTGACCGAAACGCTGAAGCTGATGTTGAACGGCACCGGCGACTGCGCGAAAGTCGATTGGACCTTCCTGGGCCTGAGCATGCCGGGCTGGACCCTGGTTGCGTTTTTGCTGCTGGCGACCTTGAGCCTGCTGCAATTTTGGAATGCCAAGCCGCGGTGATCGGTCTGCAATATTTCAGGGTAAAGCTCCGGCGCGGAAATTCCCGCCGCCGACACCATGACCGCCTATAACTGCGGCGAAATGCTGCGTTTGAGCGTTGCCTCGTTGCCATCAGGGCGAAGTTATGCACCGATTTGATTCGCTCCTGCGGCATCCCAGGGTAGCGGCTCGATAGTTCCAAAAGGGACCTTTTTCATGTTTTTTATGCAGTAAGTTATTGAAAAGTAAATTGAAAATGACAAGGTCATTTTTTGGCCAATTTAACAAAAGCGTAATAAAAACCGCAATTAAGGCCCGTTAACAAGCCGTTGTCCACAGACTTATCCACAGCTTTTGTGAATAACTCGAAGTAATCCCCAAGATAGAGCAACTTAGCCGTCATTGTTAATCCCTAGGTGAGTGTTATGGCAGAGTTGCAGCAGGAAAAAACGCAGGTGCTGAGGGTGGCCATCGATGTGCCGCTGTATCGTTTATTCGATTATGAAGCGCCGGAGGCGAGCGATCCGCAACGGCTGAAGCCCGGACTGCGCTTGGCGGTGCCGTTCGGCACCAGGCAAAAAATCGCCTATCTGGTCGGCGTGAAGCAGACCGGCGAACTCGATCGCAAGCCATTAAAATCGGTGACGCGCATTCTCGATCAGGAACCCTTGTTGGCGCCGGATGACTTGCGTCTGCTGCATTGGGCGGCGCGCTACTACCATCACCCCCTGGGCGAGGTGTTCGCCGCGGCCTTTCCGGTCGGTCTTCGGCAAGGCAAGGCCGCCGTGCTCGAAGCGCCGAAACGCTATGTGCTGACCGCGGCAGGCAAGGCATTCGATCCGGCCGGCCTGAAGCGAGCGCCGAAACAAAAACAACTGCTGGAAGCCTTGCACAACCGCCCGAACGGTTTGCATGAGTCGGAATTGTCGGCAGCGCTCGAAAATTGGCGGCCGGTGCTGAAGCAATTGACCGCGAAGGCGTTAGTCAAGAGCGGCGACAGCGTGATCCCACAGGATGCCGCGATGCCGTTGATCAAGGGCATGCCGATCGCCTGCAATCCCGAACAGGCGGCGGCGGTGTTTGAAGTCTGCGGCGGACTTGGCCGTTTCGGCGTGTTCCTGCTCGAAGGGGTGACCGGCAGCGGCAAGACCGAAGTGTACATGCAAATCATCGAGCAGGTGCTGGCGCGCGGCGAGCAGGTGCTGGTGCTGCTGCCCGAGATCACCTTGACGCCGCAGCTCGAAAACCGGTTCCGGCAGCGTTTCGCGGTGCCCATCGCGGTGTCGCATTCGAAACTGACCGATACGCAGCGCCAGACCGCCTGGCTGTCGATGCAGCGAGGCGCCTGCTCGATTCTGCTCGGCACCCGGTCGGCGCTGTTTACGCCGCTGCCGAGGCCCGGCCTGATCATCCTGGATGAGGAGCACGACATCGCGTTCAAACAGCAGGAAGGCTTCCGTTTTTCCGCGCGCGATGTCGCGGTCGTGCGCGCAAAGTTACTGAACATTCCGGTTTTGCTCGGCTCCGCGACGCCGTCGCTGGAGAGTCTGTATAACGCCCAAATGGGACGCTACCGTCTGCTGCAATTGCCGAACCGGGCCGGCAATGCCTCCGCGCCTCGGGTCCGCCTGCTCGACATTCGTAACAAGGCCTTGCATGAGGGCATTTCCGAAGCCTTGCTCGCGGAGATCCGCCAAACCCTGGATAAGAACGAGCAGGTGTTGCTGTTCCTGAACCGGCGCGGCTTCGCGCCGACCTTGATTTGCCATGACTGTGGCTGGGTCGCGCGCTGCGTGCAGTGCGACGCGAATCTGGTGATTCATTTTCGCGCGCAAAAACTGCGCTGCCATCACTGCGGCGGCGAACAGGCCCTCGTGAAATCGTGTCCTTCCTGCACCGGAGGCAATTTGCGGCCGCTCGGGCTCGGCACCGAGCGGGTCGAAACGATCCTGCCCGACCTGTTTCCGGGCAAGACGATCGTCAGGCTCGACCGCGACACCACGCAGCGCAAGGGGGCGCTCGAAAACTATCTGCGGCAGATCAACGCGGGCCATGCGGACATCATCCTGGGTACGCAGATGCTCGCGAAAGGCCATCATTTTCCGAACGTGACCTTGGTCGCGATCCTCGACACCGACAGCGGCCTCTATAGCATCGATTTTCACGCGGCCGAAAAACTCGCGCAGTTGATCGTGCAGGTGAGCGGGCGGGCGGGGCGGGCGGACAAACCCGGCACGGTGATCCTGCAAACCCGTCATCCCGAGCATCCCCTGTTGACGACCTTGATCCGCGAGGGCTACAACGGCTTCGCGCGGCAAGCGCTGGACGAACGCAAGACGGCCCTGCTGCCTCCGTTCAGCCATCAGGCCCTGCTGCGGGTGCAGGCGAGCGATCCTTACAAGCCGATGGCGTTTCTGGAGGAAGTCAAAAAGCTGGCGGGCATGTTGCAGGCCGGGGAGACGCTGATCCTGGGCCCGGTCGCCGCGCCGATGGCGAAGCGCGCCGGCTTGTACCGTTATCAGCTGTTGCTGCAGGATCGCAATCGGCAGGCGCTGCAGCAATTGCTGGATGGCCTGACGCCGGCAATCGATATGATCAAAAAAGAAAAAAATCTGCGCTGGTCGCTCGATGTCGACCCGGTCGATTTGTATTGAGCCGATCTGCTATTCCATTCCGCAAAGTTGCCCACCGTCTCCTCCGGAAGCCGCGAGGAGCGGTGGGTAGTGCAGCGTCCTTGGCACCGCGTTGCGCGGTTTGACCGGCAGCCAGGGCGTGGGGGCTTTACCTGCCTTGGCGGCAAGGAGCCGTCAAGGGGCAGGGAAAGTGGGCCCTGGTTGCGGGTAAGCACTTTGCCTTCTCACACCGTAGGCCATCGTGAATGCGCGCCGAACAAGGGCGCCTTCGGTCAGGCCGTTGACAGGGAGATGTTGACCGCCCGGCATGCGGGGGCGGCTGAAGGTTTTGCACGCGCCGGAAATCCACTCCGGGAGAGTGTTTTTCCGTAGGGAGAACCATGTCGATCAGGCGCATAGTCGTATTCCGGTCGAGGCGGAGAACGGCATCGTTGATCAGCACGACGGCCGCGCGGCTGTTGTTACCGACATGGAGTGGATCCAGTTGACAAAGAGCAGATCGGGACGGTTGGCAGCACTATTGCGGGCTTTCGGCTGCTCCGATCTCGGATGCCTGCTTGAAAACAAGCTTCGACAAATATCCAGCATATCCCATGCCAGAAACGCTTCCTCAGACAAAAGCCAATAAATTACAGGCCAATTTTGGCAGGCATCAACATTTATCGAGGGTGGTTTGCACTGATTTGGTGAAAATAGACGCGATATTGCACTGTCTTGGTTATCATTCGCGATCCGGTCATGTTCCGAGGCTTCGATTGTTTTTACGCCGATCGCCCGAATTCGGCGGTAAAGCGAATGCCAACCCGTTGCCGTTCCTCCTTGGAATGGGTTTTGCTTAGATTCCAATGATTGGAAATCCTTAAAGCAGAAAACTAAAGAGGGCTCTATGATGTCAACGACGATGCTGAGCGAGCGCTTCCGGGCGCTGTGGACGAGTTGCCTGCCGATCGGCGCGGCGCGGACAGGGCCTGCCGCCGAGCCGATTTTAGCTGATTTATTCAGCCGCTATACCGATGCCGGCCGGTGTTACCAAAACTGGGCGCACTTGGAACATTGCCTCGCCGAGTTCGATCGCACGGCCAATCAAATGGACTACCCGGAAGCGGTCGAATTGGCGCTCTGGTTTCATGATGCGATCAATGCCCCGGGCGCCCAGGACAACGAACAACGCAGCGCCGATCTGTTTTGCCAATGGGGCGCCGATTGTTTTTCCGCCGCCTTCGTCAAGAAAGTGCGCGCGCTGATTCTGATGACCCGGCACATTCAGCCGCCCAGGGAAGGGGACGAATCCTATATCGTCGATATCGATCTTGCGAGTCTGGCCTTGCATTGGACCGACTCTCTGCCGGACACGCTGGCGGTACGCAAGGCACTGGGGACGGACGACTCTCCGGTCCAGGCGCGGTTCTTGAACGGACTGCTCGCCAGACCGCGTATCTTTTACACCTATTTTTTTCATCAGTGTTATGAAGAGCCGGCGCGGAGCAACCTACAACGCCTGTTGGCGAGGACGCCGCACGCGCGGGAGCTGACCATGTGCGGCTAAGCGGGTGATTGCCGGCCGGCGTTTGGGGCTGTAGACCGACGCCGAATTAGGGAAAGGCCCGGCATTCCCTGGGTCTTCCGCCGGCCGGATGGATAATCGGATGATTTTGATGGATAATGGGCGAATATTTTTTCCGATTCTTTAGATCCGTTTGCCCGTAATGAAAAAAAAACTAGAGGTATTGTTGCGCCTGGCCGTCGAAACGCTCAAAAGCAATGGCGCATTGCCGCAGGATGTAGACACGTCCATCAACATCGAACACAGCAAGGATCCCTTGCATGGTGATTTTGCATCGAATCTGGCCTTGGTGCTGGCGAAGCCGGCCAAAGCGAATCCCCGGCAACTGGCCGAGAAGATTGTCGCGGCGCTGCCCAAGGACGATGCGGTCACCCAAGTCGAAATCGCCGGCCCCGGTTTCATCAACTTCTTCATCGATCCGGTCGGTCAGTACGACATCATCCGGACCATCCATGACCAGGGCGTCGAGTTCGGCACCAGCAAGACGGGCGCCGGTAAACGGGTGCAGGTCGAATTCGTGTCGGCGAACCCGACAGGGCCTCTGCATGTCGGTCACGGACGCGGCGCGGCCTATGGTTCGGTCGTCGCCGATTTGCTCGCCGCGATCGGCTTCGACGTGCACCGCGAATATTATGTGAACGATGCGGGCCGTCAGATGGACATTCTGGCGACCAGCATCTGGCTCAGATACCTCGAAGATTGCGGCGAAGTCGTGCATTTCCCGAGCAACGGCTATCGCGGCGGCTATGTGCGCGACATTTCCTGGGCGATCCATAAAGCCTCGGGCGAAGACTTCCGTTTTTCGGTCGAGGCGGTGTTCGAAAGCATCCCGCCCGACGAGCCGCAAGGCGGCGACAAGGAAATCCATATCGATGCGTTGATCGCCAGGGCCAAGGAACTGCTCGGCAGCGCGCATTACGAACATTTTTTCCAGGCCGGCCTGAACAACATCCTGGACGACATTCGCGGCGATTTGCAGGAGTTCGGTGTCGACTATCAGCTTTGGTTCTCCGAACGCAGCCTGCTGGCGGACGATTCGGTCGCGAAGGCGCTCGACCGGCTGCGCGCCGGCGGCCATCTTTACGAACAGGACGGCGCGATCTGGTTCGCCTCGAGCCGGCTCGGCGATGAAAAGGACCGCGTGGTGCAGCGCGAAAACGGTCAATATACCTATTTCGCGTCCGATATCGCCTATCACATGAACAAGCTGGACCGGGGCTTCGAAGAGATCATCAACATCTGGGGCGCCGACCATCACGGCTACATTCCTAGGGTGAAGGCCGCGATGACCGCGCTCGGCGCCGACGCCTCCAAACTGAAAGTGTTGCTGGTGCAGTTCGCGACCTTGTATCGCGGCGAGGAAAAGGTGCAGATGTCGACCCGTTCGGGCGAGTTCGTGACGCTCCGGCAGCTGCGCAACGAAGTCGGCAAGGATGCGGCGCGCTTCTTCTACGTGCTGCGCCGTTCCGAGCAGCACATGGATTTCGACTTGAAGCTGGCGACCTCCAGAACCAACGAGAATCCGGTGTTTTATGTGCAATACGCGCATGCGCGGGTGTGCAGCGTATTCCGCCAGCTCGACGAGAAAGACCTGGACCGAAACCTGAATCTCGGCATGGAAAACCTCGGCCTGCTGAACGAGGAGCACGAGACCAATCTGGTCGCGAAGCTCGCGCGCTATCCCGAGACGCTCGAACGCGCGGCGCGGCAACACGAGCCGCATCAATTGATCCTGTATCTGCGCGAACTGGCGAACGATTTTCATGCCTACTATAACGCGCACAAGGTACTGGTGGAGGATGCCCCGCTGCGCAACGCGCGCCTGAATTTGATCGCCGCGGTCAGGCAGGTGCTGGCCAACGGCCTGGGATTGTTGAACATCACTACGCCTGAAACAATGTAGCATGGCCAGAGATTATAAATACAGAGTCCAGGACCCGCGCGCCAGGCGCAGGCCCAAACAGAAAGACGGCATGTCGGTGTGGCGGTGGATGCTGATTACCGCGCTGATCATCGGGTTTGTGGTCTTCTTGTTCTATATCAGCAGCAAGGACGCCAAACCGACCGCTCCCGCGCAGGCCGTCAATCCGCCCGTTTCCGAATCCGCTTCGGCGGCGACACCGGCGGATAAGATCAAGCAAAAAGTCGAAGCGCCGCCCGAGCCGCAAGGGCCGCAATTTCACTTTTATCAGTATTTGCCGAAAAAAGAAAAGGTCGTGCCAGATCACGAGATCGCCACGCGCACGCGCGAGGAGCGGGTCGGCAAGGCCAAGGCGAACCAGTATATTCTGCAGGCAGGATCCTACCAGGAAGCCGCGGAAGCCGACCGCCTGCGTGCGAAGCTGGCGTTGATGGGGATCGAATCCCGGATCGAAAAAACCAAGGTGGGCAGCGTGATCTGGCATCGTGTCGTGTTAGGCCCTTACGCGCGGATGGCCAGCGTCAGCGTGATCCGCTCCCGGCTCAGAGGCAGCGGCATCGATGTGATCGTGACCGAATCGGGGCAATGACGGGGCTATGTCCCGGCGTTCGTCAAATAAATAACGATCCGAGATTGTTTCAAGGAAGGTGGGGCGAGCTTTTTTTATCACTAGCAGCGGAGAGAATCATGGCAAAAGTAATCATCGGCATTCACGGGCTAACCAATAAGCCCGAACGAAAAGTACACAAACAGGGCTGGGAAGATGCGATAGCCGAGGGCTTGCGGAAAAATTGCGCGATTCAATCTCCGAGCTTCGCTTACGAAGACGTGTACTGGGCGGACCGGTTGCATCTACATCCGATGCACAGGGAGCCGGGCTATACCTTTGACGAGCTCTACGATGACGAGCCGTATATCCCCGCAAAAGACGGCAGCTTGAAGAAATATCGAGAATCATGGCTTGACCGGTTGCGCGCGAATGCTTCGAACATCACCGGAAATTTGATTGATGGCGCGAAGAAAGTCGCTGGAGTGGGCGATATCGTCGCCGATTTTGCTTTGAAGCGGACGCGTTTCCTCAGAGATCTGGGATTTTATTACGATCATAATCAGCAAATCAAGAATGTCAGCGGCCAGATGCAACAAGCTAGAGTCGTGTTGCAGCAGATATTGGAAGACAAATTGACCACGCATCAGAATGATCAAATCATGTTGATCGCGCACTCGATGGGGTCGATCATTGCCTATGACGTTCTGCGCAACCTGGGAAGAAAGCCAGGAAACAAAGTCAGTGTGCAGCATTTCGTCACGGTGGGTTCGCCTTTGGGTTTGCCGCTTGTCAAAGCACGTGTGGCCGAAGAGCGTGACTATGACCCGACCGTCAGAACGCCTTCGATTGTGACCCAAAGTTGGGTCAATTTTGCCGACCGCAAAGATGCGGTCGCTTTTGACGCGCAGTTACGCGACGATTACAAGGTGAATGCTTCTGGCATCGAAGTGCGTGACGACCTGGTGTTTAACGATTACGAAATCAACGGCAAACACAATTACCACAAAATTTTCGGTTATTTGCGCACCCCGGAGATGTCGGAACACATTCGGACGTTTTTGGAAAGCTAACGAAAGTTTTTGAGGCTGTTGATTTCTAGCTGCCTGAATATTGCTAGAGCTTTAACAGGCTGTTGAAATTTGCCAGTATGCCTTCGGCTTTAAAGCCATTTTTCGAGGCTTTGGTAGCTCCAAAAGCCTGATCAGGCCTCAAAAACCGGTTTTAGCCGGCTCTATTCGCCCCGAAGGCGTTTAAATTCCGCCGTTTGGCGGATTTCAGGCGTACGAACGCCTAAGCAGTACTGTAACGCCAACCGAAAATGGCGCCCATGCGCGTCAGGTTATAGGCGGCAAAAGTAAAAATGGTTTGCGCGGCGACCTTCTTCAAGCCGCGGAATTTGGTCTGGCGTAGCGGACCG
>Ga0207968_100159_pt1 | contig 29966 bp, 23 predicted proteins | sample LakWasMet21_HOW5_2_FD_183867 | JGI IMG/M metagenome (GOLD analysis project Ga0207968, IMG submission 183867) | Freshwater sediment methanotrophic microbial communities from Lake Washington under simulated oxygen tension - Sediment Metagenome... | ecosystem: Environmental > Aquatic > Freshwater >...
GCCCCTTGATGTCGAAGTTGTGCTCGGCACCCTCGAAAGTCATGACACCACCTCCCCAGCTCCAGCCGATCCCTGCGGCTACAGAACCTACGTTGAGGTTAACCGTTCCACTGATTTTCGTAGGCTTCGCTATCGACGCAGAAGAAAACATCACGATGCTCATGATGACTGCTAAAGTGTAAAATAATTTACGCATGTCTATCTCCAAATAAAATAACAATTTAATTTACATCGCGGTTTCTGCGGTGGCAGATCTTATGCGTGTAAGGGTTTATTATTCATCGAGTTATATTGATTTATCAGTAAAGTAGTTGTTAATTTTCTATACTGATTTATCAATAAACTGGTCAGAATTCTGGGCGAGTTAATCGCAATCCATTGGTTGCAATGGCTGATATGTAATATTGGTCTATAGTGAAAATGTAAAATTAACGCAGATATTTAAATCATTATTGGTTCTGTAAGTGGGTTTGCTAAGTACCTATGCAAAATTATCCGGGCAGAAATTATTTCATAAGCTTTTGATTTTTTAATAAAAATATTCTGTACTGCTCTAAAAAATACCGGATTATTTTTACCCATGTACTTATTGGTGAGAATATAAGGTATTAAATTAAATTAAGACAATAATCGGATCTAATTTAACATTTTTAACTATAAAAACAATACGTAAAAATACCTATGGCTTGTGATTGAAAATAATTATAAGTTTTTGTGTTTAAAGGTTTTTTTGTGTATTTGTGTGTCTTCAGTTATTAATTATGTATTATCAAGTTCAGCCTTTTACAAGTCATTTTAGGCCTGCTTAGGCGGATAAAAACCGCTTAGGGCTTGGTTTTGGCATGTGAAGTGCTTGATAGTACAAAAACCTGCTGTTCAAAAACGTTTTGCACAATAAACAGCATCACAAAACAGATCAGCGCCGCGCTGATCGGCGTGGATACCCAGCCGACGGCAATTTTCGCGACCTCCCACCAGCGGATTTGGCGCAATCCCTTGATCCCGCGTGCCAACGCAATGCCGCAAACCGCGCCGACCACTGCCTGGGAACTGGATACCGGCACCAGCGGAATGGGCGGAAGGCCGAGGTCGGTGACAAATTTTTGCAAGGATGAGGAGGAAAAAATAAATAACACCAGTGATTGCGAAACCACGACAACCCAGCCGCCGAGAGGGCCAATCGGAACGATGCCTTTGCCGACGGTGGCCATTACCGGAAGCGAAAAAAACACGCCGACAGCAATCGCAAGGCCTCCCCACAAAAACAGGCGCTGAGGCGCGGATAACGAAAACAACTCGCCAACCTGGATATCCTGCAATGGGGAGGAAGCCAGGAACACCCCCATCACATTGCCGATATTATTGGCACCCAGGCTATAAGCCCCGAATACCCCTGCCAAAACCAGCCCCACGCGCGTCCAATGATCGAGCCAGAGCATGTGCGGTTTTATGCGTTCAATCAGAGCAGTGAGCCCCAGGTAAATAAGCCAGGCAAAGAGCGCCCCGAGGATTGGACTGGCGACCCAGGTGCCTGCAATTTGGGTAAGGGAGGCTAGGTCCGTGGGCGAATCGCTGAAGACGTTCCAGCCGACGATGCCGCCGACGACCGCCTGTGTGGTCGAAACCGGCAAGCCCCATTTGGTCATTGTATACACGGTCAGCGCGGCCGATAACGCAACGGTAAACGACCCTGGCAAGGCATTGACTGCGCCGAGCTTGCCGAGACCATCCGAAGCGCCGGCACCACTGATCACCGCGCCCAGCACGACGAACACTGCACACAGGATCGCCGCGGTGCGGAAACGTAGCATGCGGCTGGTCACCGCGGTGCCGAAAATATTCGCGGCATCGTTGGCTCCCAGCGACCAGCCTAAAAATAAGCCGCTGGATAAAAAGATGAAAAAGCTCAGCTCGATCATGATCGCGATTCCTTAGACGGAGCGTTTCACCGCATAGATGGCGAGCGCGTCGCCGGTTTCGTCGGCCTGCTCGGCCATCCGGTCGATTTGCAGCAAATGGTCGCGCAGATGGCATTTACGCTCTAAAGGCGATGGGCCGGCGAAAATGCCCTTCAGTAAACGTATGGCGATTTTTTCGACCTCTTGTTTGTGATAATGGATTTTATGGGTCAGGTCGTGGACGCCTTTGGGGTCGCGGAAATAAATCCGCGATGCGACGACGGTTTGTTCCATCGCGCTGCACGCATGGCAGGTAAAATCGATCATCGCTTCGTTGCTGTCGGCTGGAAACTCCGGTTTCTCGATACCCAGCAGCGTGAAGTGCCCGTTCATCCGGTCGAGCAAATGGTCCAGATCCGAAAGCAGGCTCAGGATGTCGGCCGAGGTGTCGGGCAGCAGCATCTCGCTGTAGAGCGTTAAGCCGATAGACGAGCGCAGGCTGTCGCCCCTCGATTCGAAAGCCGCAATCTGTTGCAGTTTGTCTTCGGCCGTCTGCGCCCAGCCGTCTTTAAGATAGGCAATCATGCCTTCCTGGTAGGCTAAAATCGCCATCGAAACCGCATCCAAAAATTCCTGGATCTGCGACTGTACGAGACGCGTCGTGCGAAAAGGGGATATCTTGAATTCAGCCATGGTTATTTTCCTCTGCTAAGGTTTTTCGAGCCTGTTCCAATAACACGCGTTGCGCATCAGTCATTTCGGGGAATTCAAGATCGAGATTGTGCAATGTCGAGGTGACAATGTCGGCGATCACGGCACGACTTGCCCATTTGTTATCGGCCGGCACGATATACCAGGGCGCCCATTGGGTGCTGGTCGCACTGATGGCTTTTTCGTAGGCATCGACATAATCATCCCAATAGCCGCGCTCGTTAAGATCGGCGAGCGAAAATTTCCAGTTTTTTTCGGGCCGTTCAAGCCTGTCCATGAAGCGTTGTTTCTGTTCTTCCTTCGAAACGTGCAGAAAAAACTTCAACACGACCGTGCCATTGCGCACCAGATGGCGCTCGAAGGCGTTGATGTCGTCATAACGCGACTCCCAAAACGCCTTGCCGTGCTTGCCGTCCGGGAGCTTTTGTTGTTCCAGCACTTCCTTGTGGACTTTGACCACCAGCACGTCTTCGTAGTAGGAACGGTTGAAAATGCCGATGCGGCCGCGTTCGGGCAGGGATTTCATATAGCGCCAGAGGAAGTTATGGTCCAGTTCCTCGGCCGACGGCTTTTTGAAACTGAAAACCTGGCAGCCCTGGGGATTGACGCCCGACATCACGTGCCGGATGGTGCCGTCCTTGCCTGCCGCATCCATCGCCTGCAAGACGATCAACAAGGCGTAGCGGTCATCGGCGTAAAGTAATTGCTGGCATTCGGACAACTCTTGAATGCTGGTTAGCAATATCTCGTTGGCTCGCTCCTTGATGAATTTCTTGCCGATGGATTTGAATTCATCAGTTTGCTCCCACCCGGTGTGGTAATCCTTGAGCCGGACTTTGGTATCCGGTTTAACCTTGAATAAATCGATGATGTCTTTTCTAATCATGGCAACACTCCTCGCAGCAGCTTTGGGGTTTATTGGATGTTACGGCCCGGTAAGTATTGATCGGCGAGTTGTTCAATGTCCTTGCCGTAGCGCTCGTAATCCGGCGAATCGGAACGGCTGTAATTCCAGTTTTTATAGAGGCCGGTGATCTTGGTAAAAAAATCACGGGCTTCGTTTTTATCCTGAAACTTGAAGTCTGCCGCAATCAACTTTTTTAACACACCGAAACTGGCGAGTTGGCGTTCGCGCGGCATACAGGCATCGACTTCGTCAAAGGCGTCCTGCTGTAAATACACCATGTCCAGTAGCACCGATTTTTGCCATTCGATGAAATCTTCGAGGGTTATGCCTTCTTCGCCGGTGACCTGCATGATTTGATAAATGCTGTCGCCACGCTCCAGCAAGGCCATCATGTTTTTGACGTCGTTAACCCAGTCGGCACTCAGTTCTTTGGTAAACCAGGAGGCCAATTGATCGAGGTAGCGAGACCACGACAGCAAGGGATCAATGGCCGGATAAAATCGTTTGTAGGCGCGGTCGGCGGACAAGCCGAGGAAGGTCTTGACGGTGCCGAGCGTGGACTGGGTGACCGGTTCCTCGAAATTACCTCCCGCCGGAGACACCGTGCCAATCAAGGTCAGCGTGCCGGTAGAGCCGTCGGCGCAACGAATCACGCCGGCGCGTTCGTAAAGGTTCTTGATCGCGGAATCGAGATAGGCCGGAAACGCTTCCTCGCCGGGGATTTCTTCCATCCTGCCTGAGGTTTCGCGCATCGCCTGCGCCCAGCGCGACGTCGAATCGGCAATCAGCAACACGTCGTAACCCATCTGGCGGAAATACTCGCCCAAGGTGATGCCGGTGTAGATCGACGCTTCGCGGGCCGCGACCGGCATCGACGAGGTGTTGCAGATGATGATCGTGCGGTCCATTAAGGTGCCGCCGGTGCGGGGATCGGCCGTCTCCGGGTATTCGTGGATGGTCTCGACGACTTCCCCGGCGCGTTCGCCGCAAGCGACAATGATCACGATATCGACGCTGGAGTAGCGCGCGATCAGGCTCTGCAATACCGTCTTGCCGGCGCCGAAAGGCCCGGGGATGCAACCGGTGCCGCCCTGCGCGATCGGGAAGAAGGTGTCGATGATGCGGGTCGCCGTGGTTAAAGGTTTCGTCGGGAATTGCCGCTCGGAATAACGCCTGCGCAACAGGTTTTCTGGAATCGGACGCCGGATCGGCCAGCGGCACGCCATGGTCAATTGCTTTTCTTCACCACCAGCCGTCTTGTAGCGCGCAACCACCTCGTTAATCGAAAAACTGCCACCGCGAATCCAGGTCAACTGAACAGGTTCAGCTTCATTGAAAGGAACCATGATCTTGTGCTTGAAAGGACCTTCAGGCACCGATCCCAATACACCTCCGGGAGATAAAGACTCTCCTATCGCCGCATCCGGAGTAAACTGCCATTTTTTATCCGGATCCAGCGGCGACATGATGACGCCGCGCGGCAGGAAAAAACCGTATTTTTCCGCCAGACCGTGCAAAGGGTTCAGCAGGCCGTCGAAAACCTGGCCAAGCAGCCCAGGGCCCAAGGTCGCCGAAAGCATTTCGCCGGACAACTCCACCCGGTCGCCCACCCGCACGCCACGGGTATCCTCGAACACCTGCATGTCCGCGGTGCGCCCGCGCACCCGAAGGATTTCAGCCTTCAGCCGTTCCTCGCCGACGTGGACGTAGCCGACTTCGTTTTTCATCACCTCGACGGCTTCGTCAAACTCGATCAGGATCAGACTTTCCTTGACGCCTACCACTGTCGCAATGGCTGCGCCGGTATTTTCATTGGCCATGTTTTATCTCCTCGATCAATAGCTGGAAGCGTTGTTTCGCAGCGCCGGCATCGCGCTGCAGCCAAGCCTGCAAAATGTCCCATTTAAAAACAAAGGCCGTGATCGCTTCGAAGCCGAATGGACTCCTATCACCCAAGCGGGACAGTTTCCGCCATACGGTATCCATCAGCAGTCGGTCCAATGCCATCGCATCGGAAGTCGCCAGATAGACGCCGGCTTCCTGGACCCAGGGATACACCGTGCCAAGCCGGAAATCGGCTGCATCCCAATGTGCTTCGATAGGCCTGACCCAGCGGCCGACACCCCAGGTTCCAGGGTATTGCTCTGGATTCCGGCCGGCTTGCCTGATACGCAAGGCGGCAACAACGGTTTGTATGTCCAGGCGGTATTCGACGAACTCTCGTAATACGGGTTGGCTGATCCCTTGCAGCGCCGTTTTATACTGCGCGGCGATATTGCCGCCGCCCAGTTTGCCGGCAGGAAGCTGCCAACCGGCCAGAAATTCAGCCTGCAAGACCTGCCGGCTTTGATCGGCATCCAGCATGCGCAAACGCTGTTCCAAACGCAAACGGGACAGGGGAATCCGCTCGACATCCGCGAAATAAGGCAAGTGCGGCAAACTTGCTACGACCGTATAGTAATCATCCTTCATGGCTGGGAGCACCTCTTATTCCGCACCCGTCAAGATGGCCTGAAAACGCGGCAGCAAGTGGTCTGACAGCATTTTGGCTATCGCCTTGTCGGATAAATCGATTTCCAGTTGTTCGCCGACCAGGCGCACCTTTGCGCCGCCTTCGATGCTGCTCGATGGAAGCAATTCGACGCCTTCGCGCAACATCTCGCTTGAAAGGCTCAAGATGGTCTGTTTACCCAGTTCGCGCAGCTTCGGATCGGCCTTTCCTGTCACTAAAGCGTCGGACAAAAGAATTTGAATTTGTTTGTCTTTGATCAATTCTTCCGCGCTTTGCCCTGCCAAAACCAAAACCAGTTTTTTCATCAAATCCCGGTCTTGCGTGGCCGTGGTGACTAACCGGCGGACAAAGGTTTCGAATGCGGCCGCAACGCCGTTCTTCAGCCGCATGATGGTATCGCGGGCGGAAAGCTTTAAGGCTTCCTCTGCGGAGGCCTTTTCGGCTGCGATATCCGCCGTGGCTTTAGCGCGCAGCTGTTCGACCTGTTTTTGCGCGTCCGCGAGTAACTGCGCGGCCTTCGCTTCCGCTTCCGCAAGGATGCGCGCGGCCTCCTGGTTGGCGCTTTGCACCCCCTGGTCGCGGATCCTGTCGATCAGGGCTTGTACGCTGGACTCATTGCTAATCTGTTCGGTCATGATCAGGCTCCGTCAGCTTATTTGGGAATGCCGCCGGAAAGCACCAGCGCAAATACGAACGAGAACACCGCAAAACCTTCGACCAACGCCGCCGGCGCCAAGGAAATACCGAAAATTTCCAGTTTGCTTTTCGAGGCATTAATCGCCGAAGCGCAGGCATCGCCTTGGGCGAAGGCGCTGAGCATCAATGCCAAGCCGGTCAGAATGCCCAGGCCGAAAATACCCGGCGAATTTTCGATCGTCAGCTCGCGGCGTAGCGCCATCGTGACGACGATGCCGTAGATGGTCTGCGAGGAAGGCATCGCGGCAACGCCGATGTAGCGGCCGTACCCGCTTTCGACATCCAATAGGGCACCGCAAGCCGCCATGCCGGCGCGAGCGCAGCCGACCATGCTGCCCACCGCGCCCAAAGCCAACGGCGCGAACATCCCCAACCAACCAAGCGCTACAATAAAAGCATCCATAGTAAGACCTCCAGGCGTTATTAAAATGTTTAAAAATCCGGTTGCAGGACGCTCATCCCTTCATCTTTCCGTGCGGCGGAAAGGCTTGAACAACGACCCTTCTTCCTTCAATCCCCAATTAAAAAATTCGATCACGTTAAGGCGTAAGCCGTGGATCAGCGCACTGGCCAGACCCAAGAGGAGATTGACCGCATGCCCCAAAAACAGCACCAGAAGGGCAAAGAAAATGCCGGCGCCCGGCATCGCGTCATGGATTCCCGTTGCCATGTGGTTAAATTCTGCAGCCAATGAGCCGCTGGCGAGACCCAGGGCAAACAGCCGCAGATAACTGAGCACGTCGCCGAAAGCCCCGGACAGTTTGGTCAGGCCGAGCAGGCCCTTCAAAAAGCGGGATAACGGTTTTTCGAAAGGCGCCGAGAATAACAACACCAGCAGGGCGCCCACGCCGGCAAGGAGCACCGACAGCGGCTTTAAAACGTCAGACGCGAAGGCCGTTGACAGCAAAAACGCCAGCCCGCCAGCGACAATAGAGGCCCAGCCGATAGACGCCAAGCCTTCCACGCGGTTCTTATGCCTGGCCGCATCCAGAGACGCCGCCAACATGACATGGATACAGCCGATGAACACCGAAATCTCCATCATCAGGTTGGAGTCGCTCATGTCCACTAAATGAAATGCGGCCAAGAATGTGCCATCGGCCGGTGTCACGCCGAAATAGCTGCCGATCAGCATGCCGTAAAGCACCGAAAACACCACGATCGTCAGGCACAATGGCCGGTAACGCCTTCCGCCCGGCGATGCGCCCATTTTGCGCCAAAAGGACAACAACAAAGCGCCCAGCAACAACGCATAACCGGCATCGGCCAGGATCATCGCGAAAAACAGCGCAAAGGAGAAGTAAACGATCTGTGAGGGATCCCAGGTCCGGTAGCCCGGCGTCATGTAGAAATTGACCAGGTCTTCGCCGGCGGCAAGCCAAGGCGGGTTGTCCAAATAGGTGGGCGGGCTGTCGTCCGACTGCGCTTCCTGAACATCGAGATGCACTCCATGACGGTGCGTATAGCTTTCAAGCTCTGCAAGTCGTGTGTGTGGAGCCCAGCCGCGCAGGGCGAACATGCCTGTTCGAGAATAAGTCTGGTTTTGGGCGGCGGTCAACGCGGCCTTATCCTCCAGGATGGCGACATTGTCGCGTAGTAGGCTATACCAGCGGGTCAAGTAGGCGCGTTCCGCCTGCACGTCCTCGATGGCCAATTCGACTTCTTCAAGACGAGACTCCAATTCATGACGCGGCCGGTTACCGATATGCGTGCGATTGACGGGCATGCCTTCCGGTTCGTTTTCGGAAATGACCACCACGTAGCCATAGCGATTGTCTTTTTTGACGGTCTCATGGACCAGCCGCGAATCTTTGATTAACACCATGTCGCGATGCGGTATCGCGTAAAACCATAGACGCAGGCCACCCATTTCAGGCAAGGGCGAAAATTCAAAATCACCCCATGGCCGCATGTCCTGAATGCGCTTGATCAGAAAATCACGCTCATCGGATAAGGTTTGCAAGCGCTGCCTGACGTCAAGCACCTTGCGCTCGATCTCCAGTGCATCGAAACGGGCGGTATCCGTGCTTTGCCGCCTTCTTTGCGGGCAGGCTTTTAAAAATTGCAGCGCTTCCCGCGCTCCGGCGCTAGTGCCTGCGGCATTCTGGCTCTCACTCTCCGCCGCGAATGGTTCGATATGCAGGCATCCTAATTCCTGTAAGTTACGTAACAAGTGATCGCGGTCCTCAGTCAATCCTACAAAAGTGACCTTATCCAAACGGACGATGCTCATTTTGAGGCCTCTGTCAGCGTGCTGCGCTGTTGCAATTGTTTCGATTTGGCAAGTTTCGACGTCACCACCGCGGCGCGTTCGGTTTCGCCGAGATAAATACGGATGCGCTGGATATTTTGATGCGCGGTCGGAATCAGGATTTTTTCGAACAGATTGACCCGCTGCGTGATCCGCCGCAATTGCAGACGCAAGATATCCAGTCGTTGGGCGGCAATTTCGGCGCGCAGCCGGCAAGTTTTGGCGTCCTTCAGACGTTGCACCAGGATGTCGAGCCATGCCGGCGTTGCCAAGGGGGAATAGTCTGCGACCTGACAATCCAGCGATTCCAGCACCGGCAGCCTGACGCCGACGATATTCTGTTCACCCACCTTATAGCCTTTGACGACCACTAGGCCCTGCAAATGCAGACCTTCATCGGCGAGCATCGGCAATTCCTCGCCGATGCGGGTTTCCAACGCGTCGATCTGCGCCACGGCGGCGGCGTGCGCTTCTTGCGCCTTTTGCGCTTCCATCGTCAACTGTCTGCGCTTCAGGTCGAGAGAGGGTAACAGACGCTTATAGAGCTTCAACTGCTCCTGCTGGTGATGCATCGACTGCTTGCTGAGTTTCAGCTTGGCCATGGCCGCTTACTCCCGCGCCGCTTCGGCAAGTTGCTGCGGAAAATATTTGTCGATCAGATTTTTTTTCATCAGCAGTTCCTCTCGGGTGAAACATTCCGCCAGGGTCTGCCAGCACAAATCCAGCGCTTCGATGACCGGGATGGAAACCTTGATATCCATGAAGCGATCCTTGAACAGCTTGCCGAACTTCAGCAGCTTGTGGTCGAAAGGCGACAATTCGAAGGCCATTGCCTGTTTCTTTTGCGCTTCGACCGAGCCCGAATAAAAGCGGATCATCGTGTTCATGATCTGGCTGTGGTCCTCGCGCGTGGCCTTGCCGATCACGTGCTGCTTCAGGCGCGACAAGGAACCGAACGGGTCGATATAGCCGTCGTGCAAGTAGAACTGTCCTTCGGTGATATAGCCGGTATTGTCGGGCACCGGGTGGGTGACATCATCGCCCGGCATGGTGGTCGCGGTCAGAATGGTGACCGAACCGGCGCCTTTGAAGTCGCAGGCCTTCTCATAGCGTTGCGCAAATTGCGTGTACAAATCGCCCATGTAGCCCCGCACGGCCGGAATTCGTTCCTGAGCGACGCCGAGTTCTTTCATCGCATCGGCGTAAGCGGTCATGTCGGTCAACAACACCAGTACCCGTTTGTTTTCCTCGACCGCCATTTTTTCGGCCACGGCCAACGCCATATCCGGAATCATCAAGCGCTCGACCAAGGGGTCCGAAGCCTGATTGACAAACATCACGGTCCGGTGAAACACGCCATGGGCTTCGAATGAGGTGCGAAAGAAATGGTAATCGTCGAAAATCAGCCCCATGCCGCCAAAAACCAGCACATCCGCATTGGCCTGAAAACCGATGCGGGCGAGCAATTCGTTGTACGGTTCGCCGGCAACCGAGAAAATCGGTATTTTTTGGCTTTCGACCAGGCAATTGAACAGGTCGATCATCGGAACCTTGGTTTCGATCATGTGCGTCGGCATTACGCGCATGACCGGGTTGACGGTCGGCCCCGCCACCGGTATGCGCGGGTCGGTAGGGAGTTCCGGTCCGCCGTCAATCGGATCACCGGATCCGCGGAATATCCTTCCGAGTATATTCGGCGAATAAACCACGTCCAGACCGCGCCCGAGAAAATTGACCGTGGCGCCCGTGGACAGGCCCTTGCCGCCGGAAAACACCTGAAGACTGACAATCTCGCGGTCCAGATCGACAACTTTCGCCAACGAACTCTCGCCATCGGTGTTTTCGACGATGGCCATTTCGCCGAAAGCCCTGCCTTTGGCGCGCACCCGAATGGTGTCGCCGACAATTTCGAGAAGACGGGTGTGGCGGGCGAGATTATTAATTTGAATCATTACGAGGGCTCCATATGATCAACACCCAGGAAGCAAAGAGTGAGTATCGCCTGCGCGAGATGATTTTTAGCCTCCGCCGGAGGGCAGCGAAGGCAAGGGCGACTCTCTGTATGTCAGAATGACGGATTAGCTAGGGGCATTCTATTCTTGTGCAATCAAGTCTCGCTATTGGACTTTGGTCCAACGCCGGAGGTATCTTTCCTATTTCTTGTTAATTGATTGCATGCAGCAGGGAAGTAGTGAGTCGAATCATCAAATGAAATAGCCTTGTATCAAATCGAAGGCATCAGCGGCTTATACCCGCGACGATGACAACATAGTCGAGATATTCGGGGAGTGTAGGCACTTGGACTAAAGTCCAATAGCGCGGTCGGCTGGCGCAGGAATATAGTGATGGCCTGTTGTCTTGAGATTAACTGATCCGTCTTCTGGCAAGCGGAATACAACGCTGAGTATTCACTGTTTGCTTTCTGGGTGTTGATCATATGGAGCCTTCGTAATGAATCAAATTAATAATCTCGCCCGCCACACCCGTCTTCTCGAAGTTGCCGAAGACGCCCTTCGGGTGCGTGACAATGGTAGGGCATTCGGTGAAATGACACTCGTTGGCCGCACCGCACTGCTGATCTTCGCGATCCATGCGGTAGGATGCGGCGATAAGGACAAGGAGAAAGCCCAGACGCCGCCAGCCGCCTCGACGCCTCAGCCCGCGCAACCCGCGCCTGCGACGCCGCCCGTCCCGAAGCCGGAAGCCAAACCCTTGACCAGTCTTGAATCGCTGGTGGCGCCGATAGCGCTTTATCCCGACCCTCTGTTGGCCGAAGTGCTGGTGGCCGCGACTTACCCTCTGGAAGTGGTGCAGGCGGCCCGCTGGCTGGAAACCAAACCGGATCTTGCGGCCGTGCGTACCAAAAACTGGGACGCCAGCGTCAGCCGGTTGACGGCGGTTCCTGATGTGATTGCGATGATGGATCAACACCTGGATTGGACCACCCAGTTGGGCGATGCTTTTCTGTCAGATCCGTCGCAATTGATGGACTCAGTTCAGACTTTGCGGAAACGCGCGACCGATGCCGGATTTTTGAAAGATTCCGATTTGCAGAAAGTCGAAACGAAGACGGTGTCGGTACAGGAGCCAGGGCAGGAGGCAGTGCAAGCAGAGGGAGTCAAAGCGACACCGGCCGTATTGACCAAGGAAGTGATTTACATAGAGCCGGCCAAAGCCGATACGATATCGGTTCCAAGTTACAACCCCGAAGTTGTCTATTCGGCGTCGATGGCGCCACCTCCAAGCACCCAAATGTATCCCGCCGGAACCATGGCCGCTGCGCCAGCAAGCTATTATCCGACCTATTATGCGCCACCTGCGACGACTACCACGACGACCACTTCCAGTTCCGATCAATGGATGTCGTTCGGAGCCGGCGCGGTCGTCGGCGGATTGCTGACCTGGGGCATCATGGAATGGGCCGATGATGATGACTGGGGTGATTACCATGTCGGTCATTATTATGGCGACTCTGTATGTCACGGGGGTAATTGCTGGTCCGGGGGAGGAGGGGGCTATTACGGCGGCAATGCAAACATTAACCGCGGCAATATCAATGTGGACCGTAATTTTTCCGGCAATGAAATTAATATTAATCGAGACGGCACTTTCAATCAGGATCAACTCCCGGCCATGAAGGACCGGGCAGGGGGGCGCTGGCAGCCGGATGCACGCCATCGCCGGGGGCAGGCTTTTCCGCCTAAAGCCCAGCAACGCATCGGGCGCGCTGAGTCATCGGCCTTGGCCGGGAACCGGCTCAGCGGCGCACAAAACCTTCCTGCCAACATGCGAGGATTTGGTCAAGCGGGGGTTGCTGATCGCTCGGCGCCGGCACGGCTTTCCAGTTCCGATGTCCAGCAACGCTTGGCTGGCAAGCCGGGCGGGGAAACACGCCCCGGCATGGCAGAAAGCCGTCGTGATAATGCTTTGGAAGGTTTACGGACGTCGGGGCAAAGGAGCAATCTCGAAAGCCAGCGCGGCGCTTCAAGTCTGAATGCCCGGCAACAGGGGGTAGGCCAGGCGCGAGCAAAAGACCTCGGGGGGGCTACTCCGCGTCGATCCGAAAATGTCGCCGCTGCAAGCCAAAGGCGATCACAACAAGCCGTTCAAAGACCTAGTCAGCAACAGCAGATGGACCGGCAACGCAACGAGCAGGCGCAGCGCCAGCAGGCACAGCGTCGTCAAGAAATGTCGCGCCCGAGTGCGTTCGATAGCGCCCGGGACGGCGGCCGCTCCAGTGCTTATAGTAACCGTGGAAGCTCCAGTTTTGCGCGTGCCCAACAACCGGCCAGGCAAACGCCGTCACGCGCCCAGCCAACCAGGCAAAGCCCGTCATCCGGCGGACAGCGTCCAGCGAGTCGAGGCAGTGCTGGCGGGGCGAGCAGAGGCGGTGGTGGCGGAGGACGTCGTGGTGGTCGCCGGTGAGAGGGTGCAAGAGCATGAAATCACTGGGTTTGTCCTGGGCAAGAAGAGAATATCGCTTCCCTCTTTCCCGCTTCCAGGTCACAGATAGTTTGATCTTTATTTAGGCGAGGTTTTCATCATGATATCCAATCCACTCCGTTATACCCTTTCGATGGTCATTTTTATAACTTTGGTTGCATCAGGCTCCCTATCAGCCGCAGAGGAAGCCGAAACGACCGATAAGGCCCAGGGTTTTGCATCGCCCGAAGAGGCATCAAAAGCACTGGTCGATGCCGCACGCGGCAACGACAAAAACAAAATTTCGATGCTTTTCGGCAGCGAATATGCGCAAATTTTTTCGTCCGGCGACGACGTGGAGGATGCGAACAATCGCGCGGACTTTGTGAAAATGGCGGAAGAGAAATCCTCTGTCGAAAATCAGGAGGCCAATAAGGCAATCTTGCATTTCGGACAGAATGACTGGTCATTTCCTGTTCCTGTCGTGAATAACGGTGGTCAATGGCGATTCGATGCCGAACAAGGCAAACAGGAAATTCTGAATCGCAGAATTGGACGTAATGAGTTGAATACGCTGGGTGCGGTCAGAGGTTATGTGGAAGCGCAAAACGAATATGCGTCGATCGATCGGGACGGCGACGAAGTGAGCGAGTTCGCGACCAAGATACGCAGTGAACCTGGCAAATTCGATGGTTTGTATTGGGAAACGGCACCCGGCCAGCCCGAGAGCCCTCTGGGCCCTCTCTTTGCGGAAGCCAAAGCCGCCGGTTACCAGGCAAAAGGCAGCACCGAAACAGCGATGCCTTTTCACGGCTATTTATACAAGATTCTTACCCGTCAGGGCGGCAATGTGCCCGGCGGAAAATACGACTACATCATCAACGGCAACATGATCGCAGGCTTTGCCCTGGTCGCGTTTCCTGCCGTCTATGGTTCATCAGGCATCATGACTTTTGTGGTTAATCATAGGGGAAAGATATACCAGAAAAATCTGGGACCGAAGACCACCGAATTGGCTGTGGCGATGAAAGCCTTTGACCCGGATGCTTCATGGGAAGAAGTGGGTGCGAGTCCGGCCCAGTGAAACAGTGGCCTAAGCAGTCGATTAATCCCCGTTCCATCATAAGGGCTCTGCCATGAAACGCTTCCGCCTGCTAAAACAAACGCGCCAGAGCACCGAGTATTCTTGTGGCGCCTCGTCCCTTCAGGCCGTGTTGAGCTATTGGGGCAAGGATCTGGATGAAGAAGACCTGATCACGCTGCTGCATACCACGCCGGAAAGCGGCACCTATCCCGAGGATATCGTGCGGGTTGCCCTGATGCTTGGGTTCAAAGCCGAGGTTAAGGAAAATCTTACGCTCGATCAAATCGAAGAAGCCACTGCACAGGGCATTCCGGTCATCATATTGAGCCAAGCGTGGCGAAGCCGGCAGGATTCAGCCGCTTCCGTCGAAGACGACTGGCAAAACGGCCATTATGTGGTCGTTCTCGCCGTCGACAAGGATTATGTCTATTATGAGGATCCCTATGTGTGGATGGGAAAAGGATTTATTCCCCGCGCAACATTTGATCAACACTGGCATCATGTGATGGGCGGAGACCTTCAGAAGGGGCCAAAACTGATGCACCTTGGAATATTTATTCAGGGTGAAAAACCGGCCCATCCCCAACGGTTCAAGGATGTGGAATTAGCTAAACTGGATTTCAGCAAGATGGGGTCGATGAATCTGCTGGTGACCCAATTTCAGGGCGCCCTTTTGCCCTATGATTTCGTGAATGATTTAAAGGGGCTCTGGGAGACCGGCGTTCTGAGGCCCGATGTCTTCCTTTTTCTTAGAAAAGATCAGGATGGAAGAATCTCGGCAATGGAAGGCGGACGTCTTCAGGATGAAGAAAATGTTATGGAAATCAATGCATTGATTGCCGCGCTTGCAGGCCAAAGCGCCGCTGTCTCCGAGGCGACCCAAACCAGGGCGGAATACGCTGCCCAGGCCGCAAGGGCAGGGGACTTCGGTCTTAGCGCCACAGACATTCAGAAAATAGCGGGTAAACTCCCTCCGGACCATTCGGCGGTGATCGTGCTCTTTGAAAACGTTTGGGAGAAAACCTTCAAGGAGATCGCCGGAAAGTACAAGGGCTCAGTTACCCAGCAGAGGATCATTCCTTCCGATTCTCTTGCCAGGCTGGTTCAGGGACAAGCCGACAGTTGACAATCGGCATAAAGGAGGAACATTGGATACTTTTACAGCAGTCGCTTTCCTGTTCGGCATTGCGGCGATCCTGAGTTTTGTTAACGATCGCTATCTGCACATCCAGCACGACATCGGCCTGCTGATCCTGGCCTGCGCGGCTACCGTTGTATTCCGGCTTGTGGCTAATTTTGTGCCCGCTGTAGACATCGGTTTATTGAAGGATCTGACGCAATCGTTCAATCTGAACGATACCCTGTTAAAAGGTGTTCTCTGTTTTTTGTTGTTTCGCGGCAGTGTACGCGTCAGTTGGGGTGTTCTTCGCGACCAGCGCTGGCTGATCGGCTGGTTAGCCTTCGGCGGAACCGCGGGGGCCTGTTTCCTGACCGGAGGCATTGTCTATAGCGTCCTTTCCGCATTCGGCATGGCTGTGACCCTATCCCAGGCACTCTTGTTCGGGGCGCTGATTGCCGCCACCGATCCGATTGCCTCGTTGGCGATCCTTTCCAAAATCGGCCTGCCACAGAAATTGGAGACGGTGGTCGACGGCGAGTCCTTATTGAACGATGGCGTAGCGGTCGTTTTATTCACGCTCTTCGCCGCTTCGGCGATCGAGGGCGGCGAGGTCAGTGTGGCCACCGCCGGTGCAATTTTTGTGCAAGAGGTCTTGGGCGGAGCGGTATTGGGCCTGATTAGCTGGATGTTGATCCACTTTCTGATGCTGCGTTCCACTTCTTACAGCACCGGTCTTCTGATTACATTGGGGGCCGTGACTTCGATGTATGCCGCCGCCCAGCATTTGGATGTTTCCGGGCCCATCGCGACCGTCATTGCCGGCCTGCTCAGCGGCAACATCACTGTCCCGCGCATGAATGAAGACATGCGCGGGCCTTTAAGCACCTTCTGGACCGGACTGGACAACGTACTGAATGCTTTATTGTTCGTTTTCGTCGGTTTCCATGTCGTGTTGATCAATCCAGTGGAGAATGTAATACCAGGCATACCTGGACTTGTATCGATTGTCGCCGTGCTGTTAGGGCGCGCTATCAGCGTTGCGGTGATAGTCGGCGGGCTCAAGTTGCTGAGGCTCATCCGCGCCGACTTTTTCGGTCTGACTGGGCTCCTGACCTGGAGTGGACTGCGCGGCGGGCTTTCCTTGGCGCTTGCGGTCTCTTTGCCCGACAGCCCCTGGAAACCGCTTATCCTGAACATGACCTTCGCTGTCGTCGTCTTCTCGATTATCGTTCAGGGATTGACGCTCCGGCGGCTATTTTCGGCGGAGCGGATTGCAGGTTTACTGCGGTGACTATTCTGGTTTAAAAATCAACCTGCTAGCGATAGTCAAAAAACAATTCTTGGATCAGGAGTCAAAATGAATTTTTATGCGCTAGTTCAGCGAGGATCGCAGATAAAATCCGGACTTGTGATTTGCACCGTCAGTCTGGCATTGCTCTCGGCGTGCGGGAAAAGCGATGAACCCGCCAAAACCGATGAGACGATTCGTCCGGTAAAACTGTTGAAGGTCGGCGGGGCTTTGGCAGGCAAGACCCGAAAATTGCCCGGCACCGTGCGCGCTTCCGATCGCGTGGATTTGGCGTTTCAAGTGCCAGGCCCACTGATCGAACTTCCGGTTAAAGAAGGGCAAGTCGTCAAGAAAGGCACGCTTGTCGCGCGCATCGATCCCCGAGACTACGATACTAATCTGCGCAACGCCGAGGGGGTGTTGGCGAAAGCACAAGCGGGACTTGCCTATGCTGTTGCCGAACATCAGCGTTATGTCAAAGTCAAAGAAACCGATGCCGGAGCGGTCAGCGATTCGATGGTGTCGCTTAAACTCGCCGCCGCAAAGGTTGCCCGCGCTGATCTGCAATCCGCGAATGCCGCTTTGGCGGCAGCCAAGGATCAATTGGCCTATACCCGTTTGCAAGCGCCTTTCGACGGCGTGATCGCGCGAAAGTACGTCGATAACTATCAGGAGGTGCTGGCCAAGGAAGCGATACTCAGCTTACAGAACGTGAAAGACGTGGAAGTCTTAATCGACGTACCAGAGCTGATGGTTGCGCCGATCCGTAAAACTAAACCCCGCTTTTATGCCCAATTCACCGTGGAACCAAGCCGACGCTTCGAGTTACAGGTTAAGGAATTCGCGACTCAAGCCGATTCGGTTACGCAAACGTATCGCGTGGTGTTAGTGATGCCCGCGCCGACCGGTATTCGTGTCCTTCCAGGAATGACGGTTGACGTTTCGATTGAATTTACCGAGGAAGCCTCGGGGGGCGCGGAAATCCTGGTTCCGGCCATTGCTGTATTTGCCGACAACGCCGGTAAATCGCAGGTCTGGGTGATCGATCCTAAATCCCAGAAAGTACAACGACGAGCGGTGACAACCGGTGACTTATCCGGCAACGACAGCATTCGGATCGTCAGCGGCTTGAATCCCGATGAAACCATAGCCATCAGCGGGGTCAGCAAGCTGCGCGAAGGTCAAAGGGTTCGGGCGTTCGAAGAACCCAAGCCTACCCAAAATTGACAAATCCAGCACGATTCTAATCGTCAGTTAGACCAAGGGGACGCAAGCACATGAATTTGGCGGAATGGAGCATACGAAAAAGCGTCATCACCTGGGTGATGATCGTGCTGATGTTGGTGGTCGGCTGGAAGTCTTACCAGGCCTTGAGCCGTTTGGAAGACCCCGAATTCACGATCAAGGAGGCGGTGATTGTGACCCCTTACCCCGGTGCGTCTGCCGAGGAAGTGGAAGAAGAGGTCACCAACGTGATCGAAAAAGCGGCGCAGGAAATGGGGCAGCTGGAAAAAGTCGAATCGCATTCCTATCGCGGGCTCTCCAACGTAAAAGTCAAAATGAAGGACGAATACGATAAGTTCTCTTTGCCGCAGGTATGGGATGAACTGCGCCGCAAGGTCAACGACGCGCAGGGCAAATTGCCGCCCAAGGCCGGCCCATCGCTGGTCAACGACGATTTCGGCGATGTCTACGGCATTTACCTCGCGATCACCGGCGAAGGTTACAGTTACAAGGAAATGTACGAATACGCCAAATATCTGCAAAAAGAATTGCTGAAAGCAACCGACGTCAAGCGCGTCGTTCTCTACGGCGAGCAAAAGGAAGCGATTTATGTCGAAATGCGCCGCGAAAAAATGGCGCAGCTCGGCATCTCGCCGCAAGACATCTACGGAACCTTGCAAGCCAAAAACGTCGTGGCGAACGCCGGCAATTTTACCTTGGGCAATGAGTTCATACCGATCAACCCGACCGGCGAATACAAATCGGAACAGGATTTTGGCGACCTTCTGATGACCTCTCGCGGGCCGAAATCCCAAAGTTTGGTGTACCTCCGCGATGTGGCCGACATCAAGCGCGGCTATCGCGAGCCGCCGACGACGCTGCTGCGCTTCGACGGTCAGCCCGCCATCGGCCTCGGCATTTCGACCGTGTTGGGCGGCAACGTGATCATCATGGCCGAGTCATTGGAACAGCGTTTAAAGGAACTCGAATCGATGCGTCCCGTGGGAATGGAAACCCACATCATTTCGCATCAGGCGCAATCGGTGACCACGGCCCTGACCGGCTTCATCGTGAATCTGGCGGAAGCGGTCGCGATCGTGGTCGGCGTGCTGCTGGTTTTCATGGGGCTGCGCAGCGGCGTGATTCTCGGCGTGGTGCTGATGGTGACCATCATGGGCACCTTCATCGTGATGAATATGCTCAATATCACTCTGGAACGGATCTCCCTGGGGGCGTTGATCATCGCACTCGGCATGCTGGTGGATTGTGCGATCGTGGTGACCGACGGCATGCGCATGCGTATGGCGCAAGGGCAAAAGGGCTTCGATGCGGCGGTGGATATCGTCGGTCAGAACGCGTTGCCGATGCTGGGCGGTACGGCGGTGGCGATTATCGCCTTCGCCGCCATCGGCACTTCTCAGGATTCGACCGGCGAGTATTGTAGAACCTTGTTCTCGGTGATCCTGATTTCGCTCTCCTTTAGCTGGCTGACTTCGGTCACCTGCACGCCCCTGTTATGCAAGCTGTTTCTCAAGACCGGCGCCGTTGCCACGAGCGCGGATGTGGACCCCTACTCGGTCGGATTTTACGGAAAGTATCAGCGCTTTCTTATTTTCTGTCTGCGTTTCCGTTGGATCGTAGTCGGTATTGTCGTGGCGTTGTTTGTGACCGCCTTGCTGGGCTTCGGATTCGTCAAGAAAAGCTTTTTTCCGGATTCGACCCGTCCGCAATTCTATGTCGATCTCTGGTTCCCGGAAGGCACGGATATCAAGGAAACCGACCGGTGCATTCAACAGGCCGAGAAGCTGATCAAGAAGCATGAAGGCGTGACCCATCTGACCCGTCAGGTGGGCGGCGGTCAGGTGCGATTCCTGCTGACCTATACGCCGGAACACAATTACCGCAGCTTCGGCCAGATCATGGTGGATGTTGACGATTACACCCGCATCGCCGCGATGGCGCCGCAGGTACAGGAAGAGCTTGAGGCGCTCTATCCCGATGCGGTCGTGAATGTGCGGCTGTTCATTCTGGGACCCTCGACCGGCGGCAAGATCCAGTTGCGTATCTACGGCGCGGACGCCGAGGAATTACGCCGCCTCGGCGAGAAAGCCGAGGCCATCCTGTTGGCGGAACCGACCGCCAAGGCGGTGCGCAACGAATGGCGGGATAAAACCAAGGTGCTCAGGCCGCAATTGGCGGAATCCCAGGCACGCCGGGCCGGTATCGACCGTCCGGAAGTGTCCGAAGCGCTGGCGATGGCGTTCGAAGGCCAGAAAGTGGGGGTTTACCGCGAGCGGGATGAATTGATTCCGCTGGTGGCGCGCGCTCCGACGGGCGAGAGCGCCGATCTCGACAGCCTGGAAGCGGTGCAGATCTGGAGCCCGGCCGCGCAATCGATGATCCCGATGGGGCAAGTGGTGTCTTCTTTTCCGCTCGAATTCGAAGACGCGCATGTCTGGCGCTGGGATCGGCGCAAAATGTTGCGCATCCATGCCGACCCGCGTGTAGGATTACCCATCGAAGTCTTAACGAAAGTCAAACCCAAGATCGAACAAGCCCTCGGCGTGGACGTCGCCGCAGTGCTTGGCAAACCCTCCGATGAACCGATTGAGGAATTCGATGCGTCGACGCTGAAAGTCGGCGAAAACGATCTGTGGCCGCTCAAGAATAAACCGGGCTATTACATGGCCTGGGGCGGCGAAGCCGAAGATTCGTCGCGCGCCAATTCGCGCCTGGCGAGTGCAATACCGGCGTTTTTCGGCTTGATGGTCTTGATCGTGTTGATTCTGTTCAACTCCCTCAAACAGACCCTGATCATCTGGCTGACGGTGCCGCTGGCCCTGATCGGAGTGACCCTTGGATTGTTGGTTTTTCATCAGCCGTTCGGCTTCATGGCGCTGTTGGGGTTAATGAGCCTCTCGGGTATGGTCATCAAGGCGTCGATTGTACTGATCGACGAAATCAACGTGCAGATTGGCCAGGGGGCGACGCCGTTTCAGGCGGTGATGCGTTCCGGTGTCAGCCGTCTGATTCCGGTAACCATGTCTTCAGGCACGACCATGCTGGGCATGATTCCGCTGTTCACCGACGCCTTTTTCATTGCGATGGCGGTGACGATCGTGTTCGGCCTGGGCTTTGCGACCCTCCTGGTCTTGATCGTCGTTCCGGTGCTGTATGCCATTTTTTACAAAGTAGAAGTAGAAGAAGATGACCCAGCGCAAACCGGGCATCGCAATCCGAGCTTAGGGAAGGAGGAATGATCATGCAAGGCAAGAAGAGAGACGGCATGCAAGCAAATTCCTCCAGCGCGATCCGCGCTCTCCATAGCTTGGCGGGCGCGGCTGCGGTGCTCTTGGTGAACGCCGGCTGCACGGTAGGGCCGGATTATGCCAAACCCGAAGCCGCCGTGGAAAGCAAATGGATCAACCAGTCCGATGCGCGGGTCAGCCAACGCGAAGCGAAATTGGGTGGCTGGTGGAAAGTATTCAAGGATCCCGATCTAGACCGCTTAGTTGAAGAGGCGCGGCGACAGAATTTGACCCTGCAACTGGCCGGTGTCAGGATACTGGAAGCGCGGGCGCAACTGGGTATCGCCACGGGCTCCGAATATCCCCAACTGCAACAACTAAACGGTGATTTAGGCTTTCAACAAATCAGCCAGCATGCGCCGAATACGACCCGCATTATCGACCGCAATTTCGGCAGCGTCGGCATCGGCTTTGATGCCGGCTGGGAACTCGACTTGTGGGGCAAGTTTCGCCGCGGCGTCGAATCGAGTCTGGCTAATCTGGACGCTTCGGTTGCCAGTTATGACGATGCGTTGGTTTCCCTGACCGCCGAAGTGGTCAGGACCTATGTGCTACTACGCACCGACGAAGCCCGTATCCAGGTTGCACGCGACAACGTGAAAATCCAGCAACGCACTTTGGATATCTCCGATGCGCTGTTTTCGGGGGGATTGATCACTGAACTGGATTACCTGCAGGCAAAAAGCCTTTTAAACAGCACCCTGGCGACCATCCCGCCGCTGCAAGCCAGTGTGCGCCAGGCGAAAAACGCTTTGGGCGTTTTGCTCGGTAAAACGCCGGGAAGCATAGACAGTTATGTGGCAGAGACTCGCCCGATACCTGCTGCACCGGCCGAGATTGCGGTCGGCGTACCGGCCGATCTGTTGCGGCGGCGCCCCGACATTCGCCTCGCCGAGCGTCAACTCGCGACGCAGAGCGCGCTGATCGGCGTCGCCAAAGCGGATTTATATCCGCATTTTTCGCTGCTCGGCTCGATCAACCTGCGCGCTAGCGATGCCGCGCTGACTTTCGCATCGGGTGGCGCCAGCGAACTTAGCGACCTGTTCAACGCCAAGAGCTTCCAATATTTCATCGGACCCAGCCTAAGTTGGGATATATTCAATTACGGCCGCATCACCAACCAGGTGCGCGTCGAGGATGCCCGCTTCCAGCAATTGATTGCCGATTATCGTAGCACCGTGCTAAATGCCGAGAAGGAAGCAGAAGATGCGACCATCAGCTTTCTCAAGGCGCAGGAACAGCGCAATGAGCTGCAACAAACCTACGAGGCGGCCAAACGATCGACCGAATTATCGCTGTATCAATATCAGGAAGGGCTGGTCGATTACCAGCGCGTACTGGATTCCCAACGCAGTCTGGTGAGTTCTCAAGAGACGCTGGCGAGTATCTCCGGCGACATCGCGACCAATCTGATTGCGCTCTACAAAGCCTTGGGCGGAGGCTGGGAAACCCGTACTGAAAAGGATTTCGTCAACAAACCGATACAAAAGCAAATGCACGAACGGACCAATTGGGGCAAACTTCTGGAGCCTGGAGAGCTGGATTTACCCGAGAAGGAAAAAAACAATCGCTGGCGCCTACCGGATTGGTAATGGCGCTGAGCTCATGGAACTGAATTTCATAATCCCTCAGCATCAAATTGATACAATTTAACAAAAACAGGAGCATTCCATGACTGATACGACCTTCAACAATCTCGAACCCCTTGACAAGGAATCGTTGCGCAAGCTACACGCCTACTGGAGAGCCTGCAATTATCTGGCGGCCGGCATGATTTATCTGCAGGAAAATCCCTTGCTCAGAGAACCGCTCAAACCCGAACAGATCAAGAACCGTCTTCTCGGGCACTGGGGCGCCAGTCCGGCATTGAGTTTTACTTATATCCATATGAATCGCTTGATCAAGAGCCACGACCTGAATGCGATTTTCATGGCCGGTCCAGGCCATGGGGCGCCAGGCGTTCTGGGTCCTGTGTATCTGGAGGGCACTTACTCGGAAGTTTATCCGAACAAGAGCGAAGACCTGGAAGGCATGCATCAGTTCTTCAAGGAGTTTTCGTTTCCCGGCGGCATCGGCAGCCACTGTACGCCGGAAACGCCGGGTTCGATTCATGAAGGCGGCGAATTGGGGTATAGCGTGTCGCATGCCTTTGGCGCGGCTTTCGACAATCCGGATCTCCTGGTCACGGTTGTCGTCGGCGACGGTGAAGCGGAAACCGGGCCCTTGGCGACTTCCTGGCATTCGAACAAATTTCTGAACCCGGTTCGTGACGGCGCGGTGCTGCCGGTGCTGAATCTGAACGGCTACAAGATCAATAATCCGACTTTATTGTCGCGCATCAGCCATGAAGAGCTAGAAAACCTGTTCAAGGGCTATGGCTGGACGCCTTATTTCGTCGAAGGCAGCGATCCCGAAGTGATGCATCAACGCATGGCGGCGGTGATGGAACAGTGCGTGAGCGAAATTCGCAAGATTCAGCAGGCAGCGCGTGCCGGCGGCGCCCTGGTGCGGCCGCGCTGGCCGATGATCGTACTGCGCAGTCCGAAAGGCTGGACCGGTCCGAAAGAAGTGGATGGGCATAAAGTCGAAGGGTTTTGGCGGGCCCACCAGGTGCCTCTGGCCGGCGTGAAGGAGAATCCGGCGCATCTGAAGCAACTGGAAGATTGGCTGCGCAGCTACAAGCCGGAAGAACTGTTCGATGCGAATGGCCGCCTGATCGCCGAACTGAAGGAGTTGGCGCCCAAAGGCACACGCCGCATGAGTGCCAATCCCCATGCGAATGGCGGCCTATTGCGCAAGGCATTGCGTCTGCCTGATTTCCGCGAATACGGCGTCAAGGTGGACAAACCCGGTCAAACCGAAGTCGAAAACACCCGACCCTTGGGCGTGTTTTTGCGCGATATCATGAAGCTGAACCCGACCAATTTTCGCGTGTTCGGACCGGATGAAAACACCTCGAACAAGCTCGATGACATCTATCAGGTCAGTAAAAAAATGTGGCTGGCGGATTATTTGCCGGAGGACGCCGACGGCGGCGAATTGTCGCCGGATGGCCGGGTCATGGAAATGCTTTCCGAACATACCCTGGAAGGCTGGCTGGAAGCTTATCTCCTTAGCGGGCGCCACGGCTTTTTCTCCAGTTATGAAGCCTTCGTCCATGTGATCGATTCGATGTTCAATCAGCACGCCAAATGGCTGGATATTTCTAACGATCTTGCCTGGCGCGCGCCCGTTTCATCGCTGAATTTGCTGATCACCTCCACCGTGTGGCGGCAGGATCATAACGGCTTTACCCATCAGGATCCGGGCTTTCTGGATGTGGTTGTGAATAAAAGCCCTGAAGTCACGCGCATCTATCTGCCGCCGGACGTCAATACGCTGTTGTCGGTCGCCAACCATTGCCTGCAGAGCACCGACTACTTCAATGTGATCGTTTCGGATAAGCAGAAACACCATCAATTTCTGGACATGGACGCCGCCATCGAACATTGCACCAAAGGTATCGGTATCTGGGATTGGGCGAGCAACGATCAAGGATCGGAACCCGATGTGGTGATGGCGAGCTGCGGCGACATTTCGACGCAAGAATCGTTGGCAGCTGTCTGTCTGTTGCGAGAGCATTTTCCACAATTGAAAATCCGCTTTATCAACGTGATGGATCTTTACCGTCTGACACCTGAGAGCGAACATCCGCACGGACTTTCCGATCGGGATTTCGACAGTCTGTTCACGACCGATAAACCGGTGATTTTCAACTTCCACGGCTATCCCTGGCTGATTCACCGTCTCGCCTACCGCCGCACCAATCATAAAAACATGCATGTGCGCGGCTACAAGGAAAAAGGCAATATCAACACGCCGCTCGAGTTGGCGATTCGCAACGAGGTCGACCGCTTCAGCCTGGCCATCGATGTGATCAACCGGGTTCCAGGCCTTAACGTGGCCGGCGCCCATGTGAAGGAAAAATTACGCGGCATGCAGATCGGTTGCAGTCACTATGCTTACGAACATGGCATTGACAAACCCGAGTTTGCGTCCTGGAAATGGCCTCAATAACACCCGGCAGCGAGGATACCTCCATGGCAAAAGAATCGTTCAGATCACTGTTTGGAAAAAATAATACGCTGATGAGTGCGCCAGAAATTAAAAAATCCATTCAGGGAATATTGCGACGAGATTTGGAATGTTCGTCCGGTGCCCATCATGATGAAAGATAAAACCTGAGCAATGAAGATTGATGCGACTCGCTGAACGGAACTGTCGAGAATTCAATTTTATGATCGTATTGGGATAAAAATTCATGACCCCACAAGAACTCTGGCAGCGTTACCAAGATTGGCTTTATTTTCACAAGGACTTGGGATTGTATCTCGATATCAGCCGGATGCGGTTTAGCGAGAATTTGGTGGAATCCCTACAGCCAAAATTTGCGCAAGCGTTTAAAGACATGGAGGCATTAGAACAAGGCGGCATTGCGAACCCGGACGAAAAGCGAAGAGTAGGGCATTACTGGCTGCGAGACCCTGACATTGCGCCATTGGAGATCAAAAGTCAGATCCTCGACAACCTTGATCGTATCGAGGCTTTCGTCAAAGAGATTCATGACGGTGCGTTTCATCCGCCCGAAGCGTCAAGGTTCACCGATATCCTTTCGATCGGGATTGGCGGGTCTGCACTGGGGCCTGAATTTGTAGCCGAGGCGCTGTCACCCGATAAGCCGCCGCTTGCGATACACTTTATCGACAACACCGACCCTGCTGGGATCGACCGGATCCTCAATCGGTTGCACGACCGCCTTAACAGTACCTTGGTGATCGTGACCAGCAAATCCGGCGGCACGCCTGAAACCCGCAATGCGATGCTGGAAGTGAAGCACGCCTACGAACAGCAAGGCTTGAATTTTGTGGCCCATTACGTGGCGATCACGATGTTGGGCAGCAAAATGGATGAACTGGAGCGTGTCGAAGGCTGGCTCGCCGAATTTCCTATGTTCGACTGGATAGGCGGACGGACTTCCGAGATGTCTTCTGTCGGACTGCTGTCGGCTTCGCTGCTCGGGATTGACGTTCGCGCCTTGCTTGCTGGCGCCAAGGAAATGGATAGGGCGACCCGCGTTCCAGAACTCAAGCGCAACCCGGCCGCCTTGCTCGCTCTTGCCTGGTATTACGCTGGTAACGGCAAGGGTGAAAAAGCCATGGTGGTTTTGCCTTATAAAGACTCTCTGCTGCTGTTTTCACGCTATCTACAGCAACTGGTGATGGAGTCTCTCGGCAAGGAAAAAGACCTAAACGGCAACATCGTCCATCAAGGCCTTGCTGTTTATGGCAACAAGGGATCGACCGATCAGCACGCCTTTGTGCAGCAACTACGGGATGGCTTGGCGAATTTTTTTGTGACTTTCATCAAAGTGCTGGAAGACCGGACAGGACCTTCGATAGAAGTAAAACCTGAGGTCACCAGCGGCGACTTTCTTTCCGGTTTTTTACAAGGCACCCGGCACGCGCTTTACGAGAATTCAAGGGATTCGATTACCGTAACGATTGCACGGGTGGATGCCAGATCGGTCGGCGCGCTGATCGCCGTGGCGTCGAGTTGCACGGCGATCTTGCGAAACCCGGCGGCCTGACTGCCCGTTTTAACCGAACGGCAAGCGGTTGAAAAGTCGTAATTCGATCTTCCGGATATATCAAATTGCTGAGCTGGTCTCGTCAACCCAGGAGTAAAACGCATGACACTGAAAATCTATTTACTTCGTCACGGGGAAACGACATACAGCCAACGCGGCGCTTATTGTGGGGCTCTCGATGCCGAACTGACCCCGGAAGGCAGGCAAATGGCGCAATTTTTTGCCGAGGCCTATCGCTCCTTACCCTGGACCGATGTCTACGTCAGCCCGATGAAACGGGCGATAGCGACCGCGCAGCCTTTATGCGATGCCTTGGGTCTGCCTATGCAGATCAGGGACGGGCTCAGAGAAATCAGTTATGGCGCGTGGGAAGATCAAGAGCAGGACACTGTCCGGCAACGTTACGAGGAGGACTATCTGCGCTGGCAGACCGATCCGGCCTGGAACCCGCCGACCGGGGGAGAAACGGCGATTCAGATTGCCGCCCGCGCGCTTCCGATCATCACCGAGATCGAGTCCAAATACAAGACCGGCAATGTGCTGGTGGTATCGCATAAGGCGACCATACGCATCATTCTCTGCAGCCTGTTGGGCATTGACGTGGGCCGTTACCGGGATCGTATCAACACGCCCGCGGCTTCTGTGTCGATAGTCAAGTTTGTGACTTACGGGCCGATGCTGGAGGTTTTAAGCGACCGCAGCTACATGTCAGAGCATCTGCGCAATCGCGCGGGTACGTGAACGTTTTATGGAGTAAATTGCAGTGGCTCTTACCTATCAATCGAGCGTTGGCTTTTATTTTCCGACTGGGGCTACCGTCAGTGACGCCGGGGTGAATTTTTCGGCGACGTCGCCTCATGCATCGCCGGCAGCAGCGATCTTTATGCGGACGAGGACCGCTTGCCGCTGCACAGCATCAATTTCATCAGCTGTCATGACGGATTTACGCTGTACGATTTGGTAAGCTATAACGGCAAACACAACGAAGCGAACGGCGAAAACAATCGCGACGGCTGCGATAACAATATGTCCTGGAATTGCGGCGCGGAAGGCGAGACCGATAATGCGGACGTGTTAGTCCTCAGGCGGCGGCAAGCCAAAAACCTAATCAGCATCCTGTTATTGAGCCAGGGGATTCCGATGCTGCTGGCGGGCGATGAGGTGCTGCATACGCAAAAAGGCAATAACAATACCTGGTGTCAGGATAATGAGCTGTCGTGGTTCGACTGGAGCCGCGTCGAAAAAAATCGCGACATGCTGCGCTTCGTGAAGGAGTTGATCGCGTTACGGCGCCGGCACCCGAATCTTAACCGAAGCGAATATTTTACCGGAGAAGAGGTGCCAGGTCGTGGTCTTCGCGATATATCCTGGCATGGCTATCGGCTTGACGAGCCGTTATGGTTCGATTACGGCGCGCAATTTTTGGCTTATACATTGGCCGGGCTGGCCGGCGGAGAGGAAGACGTGCATGTCATTTTAAATATGTCGGAGCGGACAATCGAGGTTCCCTTGCCCGTGATTCCTGGACGAAAGTGGCACCTGGCGCTGGATACTTCGCGCTCAGGGCCTGACGATATCCGGCCGCGCGATCGGCAAAAGGCTTATGAAGGTTCGTCCTATCTAATACCCAGGCGCACGGTCGCCGTGTTCGAGGCGCGCGGATGATCAAAGCATGAGCTGCGCAGCAACTCAACGCGATGCCACTAAAGTCCTGGTGATCAATTGCGGCAGTTCTTCGATCAAATACGGACTGTTTGCAATGGCACCGGGCCATTTGCTTGCCAGCGGACTGCTCGAGCGTATTGGTGAAAGCGTCAGTCTGATCCGGCACCGGGCAGAAAATTCTCAAGGCGAACTGGTCGAGCACAAGCAGGAAATCGAAGCTCCCGACCACCGCGCGGCTTTCAACGTTATTGCCGCGATTTTACACGGTACCTTCGGCTTTGAAGCAGGGGATGGACCCGATGCGATCGGTCATCGCGTGGTCCATGGCGGCGAGGCCTTTTCGACATCGATAGCGATCGATCAGACGGTGATCGATACGATTCGAAAGCTGATCCCGTTGGCGCCGCTGCATAATCCGGCCAATCTGACCGGCATCGAAGCCTGCCGGGACATTTTTCCGGCGGTGCCGCAGGTCGCCGTTTTCGATACCGCTTTTCATCAGACCATGCCGCCGCATGCTTTTCGCTATGCGATTCCGGAAGCCTGGTATAGCGGCCATGGCATACGCCGCTACGGCTTTCACGGCAGCTCGCATCGTTATGTCGCAAGCCGGGCGGCCGACTATTTGCAGCGCCCGCTTGAGGATCTTAAATTGATTACCCTGCATCTCGGCAATGGCGCCAGCGCTGCGGCAATACAATATGGACGCTGTATCGATACCTCGATGGGCTTCACTCCTTTGGAAGGCCTGGTGATGGGTACTCGCTGCGGCGATCTGGATGCGGCGATACCGCTGTATCTGGAAAACGTACTGGGCCAGAGCGCAGGCGACCTGCAGGAAGCCCTTAACCTGGATTCGGGGTTGAAGGGGCTATGCGGCAGCAACGACTTGCGCGAAGTGCTGGCCGGCGAGCAGGGCGGCGACGAACGCGCCCGCCTGGCGCTGGAGGTTTATTGTTACCGCATCCGAAAATATATCGGCGCTTATTTTGTCGCGCTGGACGGTCTGGACGCCCTGATTTTTACCGGCGGCGTCGGCGAGAATGCGGCCTTGATTCGAAGCCGGGTCTGTCAGGGTCTGGAAAAACTCGGCATCGCGATCGATCAGGAAGCCAATGACAGGACGCTTGAAGAAATCGGCGAGATAGGGCGTAGCGGGCACTCGGTTCGCGTTCTGGCCGTGCGCACGAACGAAGAGTTACAAATCGCGCGCGAAACGCTGGCAGTCTTGACCGGCTAGCGAGCGTATCGCTT
>Ga0207968_100160_pt1 | contig 29961 bp, 31 predicted proteins | sample LakWasMet21_HOW5_2_FD_183867 | JGI IMG/M metagenome (GOLD analysis project Ga0207968, IMG submission 183867) | Freshwater sediment methanotrophic microbial communities from Lake Washington under simulated oxygen tension - Sediment Metagenome... | ecosystem: Environmental > Aquatic > Freshwater >...
TATGCAGTTCTCGGATTTTGACCGGCCATGAGTGATATGCTGTCGACATGGATACTTTGGGAATTTCGGTTAAGGGAAAAATCAGGTAGCATTGCAGCATAAACGCAAGCAAGGCAGCCTGAGACAGGCCGATAACTTTACGGTTAGACTCTCCGCCTGTCAATCAACGCAATTAAAGGACCGTAGGTGCGATTGGCGTAGCGTAATCGCACGCATGTGGGGTGACAACTTACGATTTTTTTAATGAGAGTTATGCTTTATAGCGCTAAAAAGAGGGGCCGTTGGCCCCTTTTTTACAACTAATTTTTGTAGTGATGGCGACACGACACGATATAAATTCCGCCGTCCTCTGGCAGGTAAACGAGTCGATGTTCGCTACTGATTCGCCTGGACCAGAACCCCGTGAGATCCCCCTTTAAAGGCTCAGGTTTGCCTGTACCCTTAAAGGGATCTCTTAAACATTCTTCGATAAGATCGTTGATTTCATAAACGAATTTTGGATTTTCCTCCTGCCAAGAAAGGTATTCTTCCCATGCATTCGGAGTCCATGAAATTGTGTTAGATTTGGCTTTTTGCTTGTTTTTGCTTTTTTTGCTCGTCATTGCGCATCAGTTCTCGAATTTCGGCTTTGCCGGCTTTGAGCTGCGCAATGGATTCCATCAATCGACTAGCATTATTCGCACTGAGAAGATACATTGTCTCTTCCATGCTGTTGTAGTCGTCAAGGGACAACATCACAACGTGCTCCCCGTTTACACGGGTAACAACAGTTGGCGTGTGGTCCTTACAAACGTCATCCATCACAGTCTTCAAGCTGGCTCTTGCTTCGCTAAAAGTCAAAATGTTCATAAAATTAAGTATGATATGGGTAATATAAGCATCGCTTCCAAAAAATCCTGTCTTTGGCAATGCGGTATGATTAAGTACTTCTGATAGCTACTACATATCTCTTGCTCTCTGCATCTATGCTTGACTCAAATTTATATTGTACCATATCTTGTACAAAATACGCATTTTTATAAGACAAGAACTTGCTGTTAAGTTTGGCGGCGACAGAGCTTGTTGCTAAATTTTGCAGGGCCGTAGGTGTGATTAGCGTTGCATAATCGCACGCATGTGGGGTGATAACATTCTACAGATACTCATAATCTTTGCCCTGGCGCCCACATTCCGGCCCTAGCTCCCGAACCGCGCTCTTCATATTCGGCCAATTCCTCCGCGCTCAACACGTCCTTCCAGCGCCCATTCCCCCCTTATGAATGAACACCTCGGCGCCGCCGTCTCAGCAGACATGTCATGCTTCAGGTTGTTGAAATGCACGAGCAGATAATTGGGCAGGTGCCTGTATTGCCACCAGATGCGCACATTTTCCCAGAACGGATGGCCGTCCTGGTCCATCCAGTCGTGCCAATAGTCGCGTATGTCTGCTCGATAGCCGGCCCGGCGTATCATTCAGCAAGTCGTACCAGAGCTGATTGGCATTCGCATGGTGGTTGTATAGGCTCCAGACCACATCCCGGCCTCGCGCGCGATATAGACATATTTCGCCTCGGGCGAATAGAGCAGCGCCTCGCATCGAGCGTGGACAATTTGACGTCCTTGGCCGGAACGCGCAGGCCCAGCCAGGGCGACATCGCCGCGACCTGCAAACTCGGATCGCCGTTGAAAATTAGCTGCGCGACGATCTGCCGTATCCAGGTCGTGCCGGACTTGGCATAGGTCGCGATGAGGATGTCATCGTTTCGAAAGGCAAAGTCGTTCCAGATCGTCGAATCGAAATGATGATTATGAAGTTCTCGGGTTTTGACCGGACTTGAGTTATATTCTATCGTCATGGATTGCATCGAATTCCGTTGAATCGAAATAGACAGGCCGCATTACACCCCATCGACGCGAGACCTGCGGCACGGCGGCCGCTTTACGAGGAGACTCCCCGCCCGTCAATGCACGTCATTCGAGCCAATCCGGGTTAAAATTTGCTGCGTGCAGAACTTTATTAAAACCGTATCCGTCTTCATTCATAACAAATAATTACACAGAAGGCATAACTTACATGGCTAGAGTATTGATAACCGGCGCGAATCGCGGTCTGGGATTGGAATTTTGTAAACAATATGCGGAGGCAGGCTGGGACGTGTTGGCCTGTTGCCGGCATCCGGAAAAGGCCGGCAAGCTGGCGGGCCTTGCCCATGTGCGGGTGCTGCCGCTGGATGTGACCGACTTTCTGCAGATCGACAAGCTGGCGAAAGAACTGAAGGATACCGCGATCGACGTCCTGATCAACAACGCGGGTGTGTATGGCGACAGTCCCGGCCAAGGCTTCGGACAGCTGGATTATGCGGCCTGGACCCGCACCCTGCTGATCAATGCGCAGGCGCCGGTCAAGATGGCCGAAGCGTTCCTGCCGCATCTGCAGCGCGGCAAGCTCAAAAAGCTGGTGTCGGTCAGCAGCCAATTGGCCAGCATCACCGACAACGGCAGCGGCGGCAGCATTTTGTATCGGACCAGCAAGGCCACGCTGAATGCGGCGATGAAGAGCCTCGCGATCGATCTGAAAGATCTCGGCATCGGGGTGTTCGTGTTGCATCCGGGCTGGGTCAAGACCGACATGGGTGGGCCGAATGCGCTGATCGACGCGGCGTTGAGCGTGGCCGGCATGCGCCGGGTGATCGCGGACTCGACATTGCAGCAGAGCGGCAGTTTTTTGAAGTATGACGGTTCGATCCTGCCCTGGTAATATCGGCAGAGGCATCCCGCGCCGCCGATCCGTATTTGTTGCAAGGATTTTTAGGGCTAAGGATGGACGATGTCACGATTCCGTATCGGCCTATCCCGTCAACACGCAAGGAACCTTCCCTGTCACGATCATGTCACAAAGTCAACTTATACTGAATTTTTCATTGATTAGAAGGCAGCGTCATGATGCAGAAACTGACGGACATCAAAAGTACATTTTCTCCGAACCCGGTATGGCAGGATGTTGACCAGATCAGCGACAACTTCGATCTGGCCTTGAGCCCGGAAGTGATCGGTTGGTTTGATCAGCAAAACGGCAATGTGGCTGCCCGCGGCAAGGCGGTGAACAAATCCCAGCTGGATGAATACGAATTATCATTGAGCTAAAACGCCTGCCCTCCCGGCTTACGCGGCCAGGATTCGAGGCATTTTCCCGCCTTCGTCTCGAAAGTCTAAGGCGCGTTGCTTTGCAGCTTCATTCACAAGCAAGCCAGGACTCGTCTCGCTTACGTCCTGTTACGCTTCATCGACCTGAACTTGTTACAATGGCCAGTCCCTTTGTTATTCCATTGTGATCATGCTGCCCGCTTCCCCTAAAATCATCGCCATCGTTCAAACCTCGGCCGCGAAAGAACTGTCCAGGTCTCAAAAACAGTTCAACAATCTGATCAAAAGGATCGAGGAGCAAAAGCAGGCGCTGCTCGAGTGGCAGGAAATGCTGCCGCTTTACAATCAAAAAATCGCCAGCGAATACCAGGCGCTTTGGGATGCGTACAACCAGCAGCGCGTCGATCTGGTGTATCTGCTCGACCGCGCCCATGACGACAAGTCGTTCACCAAAAGCGACAAAGCCAAAATCACACACATCCTAACCGAATTGGCCGAGCAGTTGATTCTCGAACACGGCAAGGACGAGTTGAAGGTAGTGTATAACAAGCACAGCGGGGACGACATCGATGCGGCGCAAGAGGAAGCCGATGCGATGGCGGCGGATTTGATGAAATCGATGATGGGCAGCATGTTCGGCGTCGAGATTGGCGACGACATCGATGTCGGCTCGCCGGAAAAACTGCGCGAATTCATGCAGCAAAAAATGCAGGAGGCGGAGGCCGAGTGCGCCGAAAAGCAACGGCAGGCCGAGGAACAGCGCGCCCCGCGCAAAAAAACGAAGAAACAGCTCGAAAAGGAAGCCAAACAGCGGCAGGAAGAACAAAACATCAGCCAGTCGATCCGCGAAGTGTACCGCAAGCTGGCCGGCGCCTTGCATCCCGACCGCGAACCGGACGCAGAGGAACGCGAGCGCAAGACCAAGCTGATGCAACGCGTGAATGCCGCCTACGAGAAAAAGAATTTATTGGAGCTGCTGGAGTTGCAGCTCGAAGCCGAGCAGATCGATCAGGAACATCTAAACACGATCGCCGAAGACCGTCTCAAATATCTGATCAAGATACTGAAGGAACAAGCGCGCGAACTGGAACAGGAAGTATTCGGCTATCAGCAGGAATTCAACATCCGCATGAATCGTCCACCCATGGCGCGGCTGAACCCGAAAACGCTGATGATGGCGCTGGAGATGGATATTCGCTCGCTGCGCGACGACATCGGCAGGCTGAAGGACGAGATCAAGCTATTCAAGCACCAGCCGTCCCTGAAGGCATTTTTGAAATCCTACAAGATTCCGAGAAAACGGCCGGCGGAAGATTTTGACGATTTTGTCGGCGGCTTCCTGCATCCGGACAATTTCTGATAAAACGCCCTTCATCGTTCCCACGAAGAGCGTCACTGCCATTAAGTTCAGGCGGTTATCTCCCTCTCCCTTCGGGAGAGGGTCGGGGTGAGGGAAATAAAATAAGGAAAATGCATTATTTTGATCCCCTCATCCTAGCCTTCTCCCGGAGGGAGAAGGAACCGGCCATCCTTAACTTAAGGACATTGACGCTCTTCGTGCCAACCATGCCCTCATTCATCGTCCCGCTTGATGTCCAACATCAGTTCGCCGCTCGCATCCTCGGACAGGATGAACAGGATCGGCCGGCAGCAGACCGAACAATCCTCGTAATAACGCTGCGGGCCGGACGAGGTATCAATCAGCACATCGAGCGGCTCGCCGCAATACGGGCAATCGATCACGATCTCGTCGGGTTCCTGCATCGTCACACCTTCAGCAATAATCTGTCGAGCCAGGCATAAGGCAACAACCGTTTCAGCGTGCCGAACAGATATGTCGGAAAGGTCACATAATAACGGATTTGCGGCCGTTTCGCTTCGAGCGCATGCACGACTTTTTTCGCGACCTCCTCCGCCGGCAAGGTGAAAGGCACCGCCGCGCCTTCTTTTTTCAGGCGCGCTTCCATCGCGAGGTATTTGTCGCGGTGCGCGCTGTGCTCGACGGCGATATTTTGTTTGTATAGCGCGAACGAATTTTGCCGGAAGTTGCTCAGGATCGGCCCCGGCTCGATCAGCGCAATATGGATGCCGGTGCCTTGCAGTTCCAGACGCAAGGTATCGGCCAGCCCTTCGAGCGCGAATTTGCTCGCATTGTAGGCGCCGCGGTAAGTCAATGCGATCAAACCCAGGACCGAGCTGTTATAGATGATGCGGCCATGGCCTTGTTTGCGCATCACCGGAATGATCCGGTTGGTCAGCTCGTGCGTGCCGAACAGGTTGGTTTCGAACTGGAAACGCAGCACCTCGCGGCTCAAGTCCTCGACCGCGCCGGGCTGGCCGAACGCGCCGTTGTTGAACAACGCATCGAGCTTGCCGCCGGTCAGTGCGAGCGTTTTCTCGACTGCCTGATGGATGCTGACGCTGTCAGCCAGATCGAGTTGCAGCGCGGTGAAACCTTCCGCCCGCAGGCGGGCGACGTCTTCGGTCTTGCGCGCGGTCGCGATGACCGTATGGCCGCGATCCTTCAGCATCTTCGCGGTCGTATAGCCGATGCCGGTCGAACAGCCGGTGATCAAAATGGTTTTCGCTGCATTCATCGCATTATTGGGGCTTCAGTTCCTGTTCGGACAAATAATATTTTTTCGCGCTGCTGCAATCGACCAGGAACACCAGCGCGTCCTGCGTGCTCTTGCCGTTCAATTCGACCGCCTCGACCCGGCCGCATTGGTTGGTCGCCAGGGCCTTCTCGGCCGCGAAGCGTCTGAAGCGCTCGATGTCCGGCAGCCTTGAGGAAAAATTTTCGACCAGCCCCGGCAATTGCTCCGGATCGTAAGGCGGTATCGCAAAAACGGAGTATTTTAACGGGTTATTCTTGATCAGGAACTGATTTTTTGCGCTCTCGTCTTTCGCGTCCTGTTTCAGCTTGGCCTTTTTCTCGGCCAGTTTTTGTTCCTGCAGTTCTTCTTCGGTCAATTTGGCCTGTTCTTCCTCATCCTGCAAAAGCTGCTGTTTTTTTTCCTGATCCAGATCCTTCGTAATTCCGGTCTTGATGTCGATCTGTACCTTGCCCTGCCCGGCCGAGCAGGCTTGCGATCTATACACGACTTTGCCGGTCTCGTCGGTACATTTATAAACGCCCGCCGTCGCCGTAAGCGACATGAGCGCAAACAGGCCGCCGAATAAAATACTGTTCAGTTTCATGGTGCTTTCCGCCTATCCGGTAATGAAATAGATTATTCAGTATAGGCGAATTCACCCCCCCGCTGTGTGCGCCGGATCTTTCTTTTCCAAGGTCCGCGCCAGCCGCATGAACAGCAGCGCGGTGGCCAGCATCAAGCCGGTAAAAAACCAGAAATAAGCGGCGCCGGACAGTTTAACGCTGCCGTCCGCGTTTTGAATCAGAAAATTGATCGCCCCGGTGAACAGGTTACCCAGCGACACCGATAGAAAATAAGCCGCCATCACCAGTGATTTGGCCGATTTCGGCGCCTCGGTATAGGCATATTCGAGACAGGTGATCGACACCATCACTTCGGCCGCAGTCAACAGGACATAGGCCGGCAATTGCCAGACGATAGGGACCGATATGCCCTGGTCCAGTCGCATCTGAATGACCGCCGGAATCGCAAACGCCAGCACGGTCAACAGCAAACCCAAGGTGATCTTGGTCAACGCGGTCAACTTGATGTAGCGATTCAGAAACGGATAAAGCCCATAGGAAAAGCAGGGCGTCAGCAGCATGATCAACAGCGGATTCAAGGCCTGGATCTGAGAAGACAGCAGTTCTGTAGCGCCGATGCGCCGGTCCATTTTCTCGGCCTGTAATACCCAGGACGAGCCGATCTGTTCGAACAACGCCCAAAACACCGCGACCAGCGCGAAAATGATCGCGAGTTTCCCGAATACCGGCCACTGGCTTCGATCCGACAAATCGTCGAGCAGCCTTGAACCGGCCGGCGGGATTTTCACGAAGCGGCGACGTCCGGACCAAAACACCCAGGTCGCCAGCAGCATCAACACCCCCGGCGCCGCGAACGCGGCCGAAGGGCCGGCATGCGCGAGCAGCCAGGGAACGACCAGCATCGCCAGAAAGGCGCCGAGATTGATCGCAAAATAAAACCAACCGAACACCCGACCGAGCAGATAAAAATTACCGCTGCCAAATTGATCGCCGACATGCGCGGACACGCAAGGCTTGATGCCGCCCGCGCCGAGCGCGATCAAGCCGAGGCCGAGCGCCAGTCCCAGGCGGGTGTCGTCGACACTCAGACTCAAATGTCCCAGGCAATAGACCAATGACAGCAGGATGATCGTCCGGTATTTGCCCCAGAAAAAGTCGGCCAGCAAGGCGCCGAACAGCGGCATCAGATAGACGGCCGCGACGAACAGATGGAAATAGCCTTGCGCCTCCTGTTCGGTCATCACGTCCGCTTGTCCCGACGCGTTCATCAGGTGTTGGGTCATGAAAATGACCAGAATCGCGCGCATGCCGTAATAGCTGAAGCGTTCGGCCGCTTCGTTGCCGATGATGTAGGGAATGCCCTTCGGCAATGATTTTTCTGTATCTATTTGATTTTTATATGAATCCATGGCTTCGCCAAAAATGTTCGCGCGCAGTAATCGTAACAAAATGGAATATTTAAAATCTATTTATTATTATTAGCCTGGATAAAATTGTGACTAAGCCAAAAACACGCTGATTTATCAACAGCTTGTCCTACATGCCAAGCTGTCTTTAAGAAGGGAATCAAGCTGTTGAACGATTGTGGATAACTTGATGCGCAATTTTGTCCACAGGCCTGTCCACAACCAATACCGTGCTTTCCCACAGAGTTACTCTCTATGATTGCCGCACCGAAACGGGATAGAATATTGAACCATTGCCGAAAAATGCATTCATACGGCAAAATCTTGCTCAATGTTGTTGTCACCAAGGATTCAACGAGACGGAAACATGTCGGAAACCCACAAGCAGAACATCACGCAACACGCACTGATCCAACTTAAAAATTACATCAATTGCGAAATCATCGGCCAGGAGGCGTTGGTCGAACGGATGTTGATCGGTTTATTGGCCGACGGCCATATCCTGGTCGAAGGCGCGCCGGGTCTGGCCAAGACGCGCGCGATCAACGTCTTGAGCAAAGGCGTTCAAGGCGATTTTCACCGGGTGCAATTCACCCCGGATCTGTTGCCGGCCGATTTGACCGGCACCGAAATCTACCGTCCGCAGCAAGGCACCTTCGAGTTTCAAAAAGGGCCGCTGTTTCACAATCTGATCCTGGCCGACGAGATCAACCGTTCGCCAGCCAAGGTGCAGGCGGCCTTGCTCGAAGCGATGGCCGAACGGCAGATCACGGTTGGTCAGGCCACCTACCCGTTGCCGGATCTGTTCATGGTGATGGCGACGCAAAATCCGATCGAGCAGGAGGGCACCTATCCCCTGCCCGAGGCGCAGCTCGACCGGTTTTTGCTGCACGTGAAGGTCGATTATCCGAATTCGAGGCACGAAAAGGACATCCTGCATCTGGCCCGGAGAGAAGCGCGTTCGGACGTGCTGAAAAAAGCCGAGCGTTTCGAATCGATCTCGCAGCAAACCCTGTTCACCGCGCGCAACGAAGTGCTCGATGTGTACATGGCCGAGGCGCTGGAAGATTATTTACTGCAAATCATCCTGGCGACGCGAACCCCCGAGGCCTATGGCCGCGATCTGGCGTCCTGGCTGCAATACGGCGCGAGTCCCCGGGCCAGCATCGCGCTCGACCGCTGCGCCCGCGCCAAGGCCTGGCTTGATCAGCGCGATTTCGTCGGTCCCGAGGACATCCAGGACATCGCCTTCGACGTGCTGCGCCATCGTCTGATTCTGTCCTACGAAGCCGAGGCCGAAGGCATCACCGCCGATCATGTGATCAGGGAATTGATTGCCCGCATTGCCGTACCGTAAATGCTGTTCACTAAAACAACGGCCGTCACGCGCGAGGCCGCGGTGCCCGACGAACTGATCACGGTCAGCCTGAAAACCCTGATCGACCTGGCCCGGCCCGCGGCGGGACTGACGCATCCCTTTAGCTCGATTCGCGCGCTCCAGAGCGGCGGTTATCTGTCCCGCTTCAAGGGGCGCGGCATGGAGTTCGACGAAACGCGGCTCTATCAGCCCGGCGACGATCTGCGCACGATCGACTGGCGCGTGACCGCGCGCACCGGCAAGCCGCATACGAAGATTTTTCGTGAGGAGCGCGAGCGGCCGGTGTTCATTTCGGTCGACGACCGCCCGGCGATGCATTTCGCGACCCGCGGCGTGTTCAAATCGGTGCTGGCCGCGAAACTGGCGGCGCTGTTGGCCTGGACCGCCGAGCATCACGGCGACCGCATCGGCGGCCAGATTTTTTCGGAACAGGACTGCCGGGAGCTGAAGCCGCAAAACGGCAAGCAGGCGGTGCTGCATTTTTTGCATGCGCTGGTCGGCCGTCCCGTTCAGGCGGGTCAAACGAGCCATGCCTTCGAGCAAATCCTGGCCCGGCTGGTCAAGCATGTCCGCCCCGGCAGCCGGGTTTACATCATCAGCGATTTTCGCGGCGTCAACGAGGCGGCCGAGATGCATCTGTCGCGGCTCTCCGAACATTGCGACGTGGCCTTGCTTTTCGTGTTCGATGCATTGGAACAAAGCCTTCCGGACAAAGGTCGTTACCGCTTTACCGACGGCGAGCGCGATGTGGTGATCGACAGCGCCGATGCGCGGCGGCTGGTCGAGTATCGGCAGCGTTTCGAGGCGCGTTTGCAGCGCCTGCAAGCGCTTGCCCGCAAGGAAAATCTGCAACTGCTTCTGTGCGGCACCGCGGACGATCCGGTGCTGCGCCTGAAGACCCTGCTGCGAGGTCGATAATGCCGGTCACCGATTTACCGCTGCGCGACATCCATATTCCGGAAGCGATCGGCGGGTGGCCGCCGGCGTTCGGCTGGTGGCTGCTGGCGGTCCTGATGCTGTTGCTGCCGGGGGTTTTAGTCTGGCTGTATCGACGGCTGACCCGGCTTACCGCGGTCAAGACCGCCCGCAAGCTGCTGAAGGCCTTGCGGAATGATCCATCGCGCGACGATCTGACCAAAATTACCGAACTCTCGGCCTTGCTGCGCCGCGTCGCGATCAGCACCGATACCCGCGCCGAGGTCGCCGGCCTGACCGGGCAAAACTGGCTCACCTATCTCGACCGCACGGTCAAGGGCGCGCCGTTCAGCGAGGGCCCCGGCCGTGTCCTGCTCGACACGCATTACCGAAAAACCGCGCCGTCTGAACCGGCGCTGCGGGACGTGTTCCAGGTCTGTGACGACTGGCTCAAAGCACAAAGCAAACGAAAAAAATGATACAACTCGTCTGGCCCTGGCTGATCATTCTGTTGCCGCTGCCCTGGCTGATCCGCCGCCTGGCGCCGCCGCTGTTGCCGGCCGAACAGGCGGCCTTGAAGGTGCCGTTTCTGGATGATTTCGCGGCCGGCAATCCCCGCGCCGTGTCGCAGCCCCGAAAGTGGCCGCTGCGCCTCGCGGCGCTGGCATGGCTGCTGTTGGTGATCGCGGGCATGCGCCCGCAATGGCTCGGCGAGCCGATCGAGCAGGCGGTCAGCGGGCGCGATTTGATGCTCGCGATCGATCTGTCCGGCAGCATGGAGGAGCAGGATTTCGTGCTCAACAAGCAACAGGTGGACCGCTTGACCGCAGCCAAATGGGTCGCCGGCGATTTCATCGAACGCCGGGTCGGCGATCGGATCGGCCTGATCCTGTTCGGCACCCAGGCCTATTTGCAAACGCCGTTGACCTTCGACCGCAAGACCGTCAAAACCCTGCTCGACGAGTCGGTGATTGGTCTGGCTGGCGACAACACCGCGATCGGCGATGCGATCGGCCTCGCGGTCAAGCGCCTGAAGAACCAGCCCGCGAACAGCCGGGTCTTGATCCTGATGACCGACGGCGCCAATACCGCCGGCGAGGTGTCGCCGTTGAAGGCGGCGGAACTGGCCGCGAATCATCAGTTGAAAATCTACACGATCGGCATCGGCGCGGACGAGATGATCGTGCGCAGCCTGTTCGGCGCGCAGAAGGTCAATCCATCGCGCGACCTCGACGAGAAAACCCTGCTCGACATCGCGCAAAAAACCGGCGGCCGTTATTTCCGCGCGCGCAATACCCGCGAGTTGAACAACATCTACATGCTGCTGGATCAGCTGGAGCCGGTCAACCAGGACAGCCAATATTTCAGGCCCCGCCGCGAACTGTTTTTCTGGCCTCTGGGCCTGGCATTCGCGTTGGCGGCAGGGGTCTGTTTGTCCCGCTTACGATGGTCATGAATTTGAGCGAATTCCATTTTATCCGTCCCTATTGGTTGCTGGCTTTGATGCCGGCTGCCGCGTTGCTGGTCATGCTGCTGCGCCACAAGCTCAGCCGCGGCAACTGGGCCTTGGTCTGCGATCCGGCGCTGCTGCCCTACCTGATCCAGGAAAAAGCGGTGCATAGCAGCCGCAAGTCTTTGCTGCTCGGCGGCATCATCGCGCTGTTGGCGATCGTCGCGCTGGCCGGGCCGACCTTTCAGCGCCTGCCGTCGCCGGTGTTCCGAAACGATTCGGCCCTGGTGATCGCGCTGGATTTGTCGCGCTCGATGGATGCGCAGGACATCAAGCCGAGCCGCCTGATCCGGGCCCGTTACAAGATCGCGGATCTGTTGCGGCGGCGCCGGGACGGTCAGACCGCGCTGCTGGTGTTCGCGGGCGATGCGTTCACGGTGACCCCATTGACCGACGATACCGAAACGATCGCGAGCCAATTGGAAGCCTTGACGACCGACATCATGCCGGCCCAGGGCAGCGACGCGGAGGCGGCGCTGAAACGGGCCGTGCAGTTGCTGCAACAGGCGGGACTGCCCAAGGGCGAGATCCTGCTGATCAGCGATGGCGTCGATTCCGGGCTTGCGGCCGCGAAAAAGCTGAACGACTATCGCTTGTCGGTGCTCGGTGTCGGCACCGACGAAGGTGCGCCGGTCGCGCTGCCGAACGGCGGTTTTTTGAAGGATCAACAAGGCGCGATCGTGGTGCCGAAGCTGGATGAAGCTAAATTGGCCGCATTGGCCGGCGCGGGCGGCGGCGTTTACCATAAAATGACTGCGGACGACAGCGACATCGAAACGGTGCTGGCGCAACTGGATACGGCCGTGCCGGCGGCGCAGGGTCAGAGCGAAAATCAACTGCGGGTCGATCTTTGGGACGATCTCGGCCCCTGGATCGTGCTCGCGCTGCTGCCACTGGCCGCGTTCTCGTTCCGTAAGGGGCTGTTGTGCATCGCATTCGCGCTGCTGCTGCCGCTGCCCGAAAACAGTTATGCGCTGGACTGGCAGGATTTGTGGCGGACCAAGGATCAGCAGGCCGCGAAGGCTTTTGAGCAAAAGCAGTATGAACGAGCGGCCGAGCTGTTCGAAAACCCGGACTGGAAGGCGGCCGCGCAATACCGTTCCGACAAGGCACAGACCGGCGAACTCTTGGCGCCGAAGAGCGCGACCGGGTTTTACAACCAGGGCAATGTGCTCGCGAAATCCGGCCGTTTCGAGGAAGCGATCGATGCTTATAAAAAATCATTGGCGCTCGACCCCCATAACGAAGACGCCGAATACAATAAAAAACTGGTCGAAGAGGCGCTGAAGCAGCAAAAACAGCAAAAACAGCAACAGAACGATCAGCGGCAAGACTCGGAAAAGGATCAACAGCAGGAGCAACAGAAGCCGCGGGATCAATCAGGTTCCGAGCAGAAGCCGGAACAAAAAGACGAGAAATCCGAACAAAAGAACGGTGAAAACAAACCGGAAAAATCCGAAGCCGGCGAAGAAAAGGCAGAACAGAAAGACGAGCCGCAAAAGCAGGCCGATCAGCAACAGGCTAATAAAGACCAGAAGCAGGCGGAACCGTCCAAGCCCAACAACGAGGCTTCAGCGATGCAGCCGTCCGACGAGACCCAGCAGGCCAATGAGCAATGGTTGAATCGTATCCCCGACGACCCGGCTGGGCTGTTGAAACGCAAATTCAAATATCAGTACGGCCAGCGTCAGCAGCGCCGGCAATAACGCGAGCAATGGGTAGTGCAAATGATTCGAATCCGACCTACGAGAGTTTTGACGCTGGTGCAAAGGATCAACCGCGGTAGCGCAGCGCTGCTGCTATTATGTCAGGCGCTGTTCATCGATGCGGCGCTGGCGGCCAACATTCAGGTCAGCGTCGATCGCAATCCGGTCAATCTCGACGAATCGTTCCAGATCATCTTCAGCGCCGATGAGACGCCCGACGGCGAGCCCGATTTCAGCCCGCTCGAGGAGGATTTCGATATTCTCTCGCAAAGCAGCAGCAACAATGTGTCCCTGATCAACGGCAAGATGAGTCGGAGCGTGCGCTGGACCTTGAATGCGATGGCCAAGCATGGAGGCAATCTGGACGTGCCGGCGATCAGTTTCGGCAAGGACGCGAGCGAGCCGGTTGTGCTGCAAGTGAAGCAAAAGGCCGCGAGTAACGATGTGAACAAGGATGAGGACATTTTTGTCGAGGTCGAAGCCAAGCCTGAAAATCCTTATCTACAGTCGCAGATTTTATACACGGTCAGAATCTATACCCGGGTCGAAATCGCGCGTGCATCGATCGATGAGCCCGAGCAGGTCGATGCGGTAATCGAGAAACTTGGCGACGACAAGACTTTCCAGACGCAAGTGAAGGGCGTCGATTACACGGTCACCGAACGCCGCTATGCGATTTTTCCGCAAAAAAGCGGCATGCTCACGATTGCCCCGCTGGTGCTGACCGCGGAAGTGCTCACGAATGCGCGCTCGGGCTTCAACGGATTTTTCGGTTCGACCGTGACCCGGACCCAGCGTACCTCTTCGAAGGCGATCAGCCTGATGGTCAAGCCGGCGCCGGTGGCCTTTACCGGCAAGCACTGGCTCGCGGCAGATCAACTGGAACTGAAGGAGGAATGGTCCGGCGATCTGGAGAACCTCAAGGCCGGCGAGCCGATCACCCGCACCTTGACCGTGCAGGCCAAGGGCAGCACGGTCGGGCAACTGCCGGAACTGCAGCGCGCGTCTTCGGAACAAGCGGTTAAGTTTTACCCGGACCAGCCTGTGTTGCAGGAACAAAAAAACGCCGACGGCCTGCTGGCAAAGCGCCAGGAAAAAATCGCGCTGATCCCGTCGAAGGCGGGCGAGTTCAAACTGCCCGCGATCGAAATTCCATGGTTCAATACCCGCACCGAGAAAATGGAAGTCGCCAGAATTCCTGAAACGGCGGTCCGGGTTAAAGGTTCCGCGCCCGCCACGGCGGCAGCGCCGGCCAAGCCGCTGGCGGCGACTCCCGAGACCCAAGCGCAGCCTTTAACGATCGAGAAACCGGCCCCGGCGCGGCGCAATGTCTGGATCTGGGTGTCCGCGGCACTGGCGCTCGGCTGGGCCGCGACCTTGGCCTTTTTTCTGATCCGGCGCCCCCGGCTGCGACCGGATCGACCCGAGCCGCAAGCGGCCAAGGACGCGGGCGCCTACCGGCAACAACTCAAAAAAGCCTGCGCCAACCATGACCCTGTCGCCGCGAAGCTTGCCTTGCTGGAGTGGGGCCGGCAGACATTCGATGCGCACAGTCTGGGCGGCGTCGCGGCGTTTTGCGATGCGCGGCTCAGGGACGAGATTCTGGTTTTGAATCAGGTGCTATACGGCAACGCGGCCGAACCCTGGCAAGGCAAGAAACTGTTTCAGGCCTTCACCGAGCACAAGGCGCGGGAGCAGTGGACGGACGCGAAGGACGCGGCGCTGGAACCCTTGTTCCGCTTATAAAAGGCGCGCCTTCAAATGTTCGATCGCGATGAACAGCGCCGCGATCGAGCGCGCCTCGGTGCATTCGCCGGTGGCGATCAAGGCGTTGATTGCGGATAGTTTCCAGGGCACCACTTCCAGTTCCTCGGGTTCGTCGCCGGCCAGTTTTTCCGCATACAGATCCTCGGCCAGGATGATCTCGGTCATGTGTTCGAGATAGGATGGCGCCAGCGAAAACGAACTCAGATGATGCAGTCGGTTCGCGCCGTAGCCGACTTCTTCCTTCAACTCCCGGTTCGCGGCTTCGAGAAACGATTCGCCCGGATCGGTCTTGCCCTTCGGCAGGCCGAGTTCGTAGCGGTGCACGCCGGCCGAATATTCCCTGATCAGCAGCACGGTGTCGTCATCGAGCAGCGGCACGATCAGCACCGCGCCGCCGGGCCTGCCGCGGGTCAGCCGTTCGAAGCTGCGTTGCACGCCGTTGCTGAATTGAATATCGAGCGCCTCGATATGAAACAGACGGCTTTTCGCGACGGTGGTTTTGTTCAGGATGATCGGTTTGTCGGCCACGGTGCTATGATGTTAAGTAAGGTATTGAAGACTCGCCCCTATTATGATCGATTGGAACAAAATTGACACCGTTTTGCTGGACATGGACGGCACCTTGCTGGATTTGAACTTCGACAATCATTTCTGGAAAGAATTCGTGCCGCTGACCTATGCCCGGAAAAACGGGCTGACCCTGGAGCAGGCAAAGGACGAGCTGGTGCCTTTGTTCAAGCGCATGGAAGGCCGGCTCGAATGGTACTGCCTGGACTACTGGAGCCAGGCGCTGGCGCTGGACATCGTCGGCCTGAAGGCCGAAATAGCGGGGTTGATCAGCGTGTTGCCGCATGTGGTCGACTTCCTGGAAGCGGTCAGGCGCTCGCCCCGGCACGTGCTGCTGGTCACCAACGCGCATCCCGGCAGTCTCGGACTCAAAATGGAAAAGACCTGCCTGCATCCCTTCTTCGACCAGATCATCAGCTCGCACGCCGCCGGCAAACCGAAGGAGCATGTCGAGTTCTGGCACTGGCTGGCGCAATGCCATGACTTCGATAAAAGCCGGACCTTGCTGATCGACGACAGCCTGGCCGTATTGCATGCGGCCAAAACTTTCGGCATTCGGCATCTGCTTGCGGTCAGCCGGCCGGATTCGGCGCAGCCGAAAAAGGTGATTATCGACTACCCGGCTATTGAGGATTTTCGGGAGTTGATGGCCGGGCTCTAGGCGGCCGGCTGGGGCCGCTTTTCGGGCGCCGCTGCGGCTTGCCGTCACGCGGCGGCCGCGGCCTTCTCTCCGCCTTGATCACGTCCTGCGCCAAGAGCTCTGGCGTGACCGGCTGCACCGGCACTTTTTCGCCGATGTAGGACTCGATGTCCGGCATCGAATAGGCATAGTCCTCGCAGATGAAGCTGATCGCCTCGCCCGAGGCGCCGAAGCGCGCGGTGCGGCCGATCCGGTGCACATAGTCCTCGACGTCCTGCGGCAGGTCGTAATTGATCACATGCGAGACATCCGCGATATGCAGGCCGCGCGCCGCGACATCGGTCGCGATCAAGAGATTGATGTTGTTCTCCTGAAAATCGTTCAACAGGCGCTGGCGCTTTTCCTGCGGCACGTCGCCGCTCAAGGCTGCGGTCTTGAAGCCGTTCGCGTTCAAGGTGTCGTCCAGCAGTTCCGCGCAGCGTTTGGTGTTCACGAAGATGATGCTGCGCTGCGGCTGGTAGTGCTGCAAAATCCCGATCAACAGCGGGATTTTTTGCTCGTTTGACGGGCAGAACGCGGTCTGTTTGATCGATTTGGAGGTGACCGTTTCGGTCTCGATCTTGATCAGCACCGGATTGTTCATGTGCTCGTAAGCCAGCTCGGTGACCTTGTAGGACAAGGTCGCCGAAAACAGCATGTTCAGGCGCTGGTCGTGCGGCGGCATGCGCCGGAGCAGATAGCGGATGTCCTTGATGAAACCGAGGTCGAACATCCGGTCGGCTTCGTCGAGCACGCTGACCTGCACATGATCGAGGCTGAACGCCTGTTGTTTGTAGAAGTCGATGATACGCCCCGGCGTGCCGATGATCACGTCGACATTCGACTTGATCTTGTCGAGCTGCTTCTGGTAATCGGTGCCGCCGTAGATCAGCGCGAACTTCAGGGGCAGATGCTTGCTGAGCAGCAGCGCGTCCTTGTGAATCTGGATCGCGAGCTCCCGGGTCGGGGCCAGGATCACCGCGCGCGGATTCTTGATCGGCTGGTTCGCCGCCTCCTTGGCTTCATTGTCATTCAACAGGCGCTGAAAAGTCGCGAGCAGAAACGTCGCGGTTTTGCCGGTGCCGGTCTGCGCCTGACCCGCGATGTCGCGGTCCCTGAGCAGGAGCGGCAGCGACCGGTCCTGAATCGGCGTGCAGTTGTTAAAGCCCGCGCTATTCAGACTGTGCAGGATCGAATCGGATAATTCGAGGTTGGAAAATCGGGTTTCGGTCAAATGTGTTGTACTCATAGGCTAATAGGATAACGTAAAAATCGAATCCGCTGAACCCGGAATCAGAAATTGATTGACTCTAGCGGCCTTCCCCCCTATAGTTAAAATTTTTTAATTGTGGGAGAAATAGCGTGAGCGACTCAGTCCTTCATGTAAGCGATAGCGAATTTAACGACAAGGTTATCAAAGCTAAAGGGCCTGTATTGGTGGATTACTGGGCTGAATGGTGCGGGCCTTGCAAAATGATTGCGCCGGTTCTGGATGAAATCGCGGTCGACTTCGCCGGTAAATTGACCGTGGTCAAGATCAATATCGACGAAAATCCGAAGACTCCCCAACACTATGGCGTGCGCGGCATTCCGACCCTGATGCTGTTCAAGGACGGTGAAGTCGAGGCAACCAAGGTCGGCGCCCTGACCAAATCGCAACTCGCCGCTTTCCTGAACAGCAATATTTAACGCTGTCCCCTGATTCTCCCCGTCTTTCTTCTGGACGGAACCGCTTTATTGAGTTATACTTCTGGAGTGCGCTGATTCCAGCGTACTCCAGCCTATCGTCCGATATTCTGCATCCCTGAACTCTATATCCTTTTTTAAGCACTGGCGGTGTCGAGCCGTTGTCGCTTTGCTTCGAGTTGCCCTTTTATGAATCTTACCGAGTTAAAACTAAAACAAATCAGTGAAGTCATTGAAATCGCCGAATCGCTCGGCCTTGAAAACGTCGCCAGATCGCGCAAGCAAGACCTGATCTTCGCGATTCTAAAAAAACAGGCCAAGGCAGGCGACGATATCTACGGCGACGGCGTACTCGAAATTTTGCAGGATGGTTTTGGTTTTCTACGCACGCCCGGTTGTTCCTATCTGGCCGGCCCCGATGACATCTATGTCTCGCCAAGCCAGATCCGGCGCTTCTCGCTGAAGACCGGCGACACGATCAGCGGCAAGATCCGGCCACCGAAAGACAACGAGCGTTATTTCGCGATGCTGAAGGTCGAAGAGATCAACTTCGAACCGCCCGAAAACACCAAGAATAAAATCCACTTCTCGAATCTGACCCCGCTGTTCGCGAAAGAACGATTCACGCTCGAACAAGGCAACGGCACCACCGAAGACCTGACCGGCCGGATCATCGACCTGGTCGCCCCGATCGGCAAGGGCCAGCGCGGCCTGATCGTATCGCCGCCGAAAGCCGGTAAGACGATGATCCTGCAAAGCCTGGCGCAGGCGATCGCGGAACGCAATCCCGAATGTTACCTGATCGTCTTGCTGATCGACGAACGCCCCGAGGAAGTGACCGAAATGGAACGCTGCGTGCGCGGCGAGGTGATTTCGAGCACCTTCGACGAGCCGCCGACCCGGCATGTACAGGTCGCCGAAATGGTGATCGAAAAAGCCCGCCGTCTGGTCGAGCACAAGCACGATGTCGTGATTCTGTTGGATTCGATCACCCGTCTGGCCCGCGCCTACAACACGGTCGTGCCGTCTTCCGGCAAGATCCTGACCGGCGGTGTCGACGCGAATGCGCTCGAAAAACCGAAACGCTTCTTCGGCGCCGCGCGCAACATCGAGGAAGGCGGCAGCTTGACGATCATCGCGACCGCCTTGATCGACACCGGCTCGCGGATGGACGAGGTGATCTACGAAGAATTCAAGGGCACCGGCAACATGGAATTGCATCTGGACCGCAAGATCGCCGAAAAACGGATTTATCCCGCCATCAACATCAACCGGTCCGGCACCCGCCGCGAAGAATACCTGGTCGATCCGGACACCTTGCAAAAGACCTGGATCCTGCGCAAGATCCTGCAACCGATGGACGAAACCGCGGCATCCGAATTCCTGATCGGCAAGCTGAAGGATTTCAAGACCAACGCCGCATTCTTCGAATCGATGAGGCGCTGAGCGCCGACCCTCACCATGACCGATCCGCATGTATTACTGGACGCCCTGATCCTGGGCGTCGTCGAAGGCTTGACCGAATTTTTGCCGGTGTCATCGACCGGGCACTTGATCCTGGCCGGTCAACTGTTGGGATTCAACGACGAGAAAGGCAAAGTCTTCGAAATCGCGATCCAGTTCGCGGCGATTCTGGCGGTGGTCTGGGAATACCGCAAACGCCTCTGGCACACGCTGATCAGCATCAAATCCGAAAAATTGTCGCAGCGCCTCGCGATCAACATGATCGTGGCGTTCCTGCCGGCCGCGATCCTCGGCTTTCTGTTCCTGAAACAGATCAAGGCCTACCTGTTCAATCCGTTCGTGGTCGCCTCGGCCTTCATCATCGGCGGCTTTTTGATTCTCTGGGCCGAACGCCGCGAGCATCGGGTTCACGCCGAGACGATCGATGACATGACCTGGCGCGATGCATTGAAAGTCGGCTTCGCGCAGGCGCTGGCGATGATTCCCGGCACCTCGCGTTCCGGCGCCACGATCATCGGCGGCCTGTTTTTCGGACTGTCCCGGCGCGCGGCGACCGAATTTTCGTTTTTCCTGGCCATTCCGACCATGTTCGCGGCGACCTTCTACGATGTCTACAAGCACCGTGCCTTGTTCAGCGCCAGCGACCTCGATCTGTTCGCGGTCGGCGGGGTGGTCTCGTTCATCAGCGCGTTTCTGGCCGTGCGTGGCCTCTTGCGTTTCATCAGCCGGCATGATTTTGCGGTGTTCGCCTACTACCGGATCGCATTCGGCGCTCTGGTACTGCTTTCCGCGCAGTTAGGCTGGGTTGACTGGCACGCCGGTTAGCTTAAGCCAATAAAAAACGCATGATCGCCGAAGTCTGGGCGTTTGTTTCAGAGATATTTAAGATTCATACTGGTATGATATAGGCGCATAAATTAAATCGAGGATAAATGGAAATGTACGAGCCGATCTATTGGTGGTGGATGGTTTTTTCCGTCATGTTTGTTTCCGGCGTGGCGGGCGGTTTTGCGAGATACCATTGGAACAAGACCGAGAATGCCGACCCCTCCGCAAATTCCTGTTTCAGTTACATCGTGATGGGTGTGACCGCGTCTTTTTTGGTGCCTTTATTTCTCAATACCATATCGAGCACGCTGATCGAGGATACCGAAAAACAACCGGCAAAATTCTTTATTTTGATCGGCATGTGCATCGCCTCTTCGGTCTATGCGAAGAAATTCATCGGGCCCGTGGTCAAGGCGCTGAAAGATGCCCAGAAGGCAAAGGAAGTCGTTGCCTTCCATGCGGCCCAGCCCGCCCAGCCTGCCCCAATCCTCCCCTCCGTGCCCTCCCTTCCGTCCGCCCCGTCCATCCAGAGCGCAGCCCCTGCCGAAACGCCGGCGGCGAACGCGGATAGCCGGGCGATCGCCCTGTACAGGCCGTTAAAGCTGATCGATAGCGAAAAATATCAGGAAGCGATACAGGAACTCGAAGACGTGATCGTATTCGACCCGAAGAATGCCGAGGCCTGGGCATGGAAGGCCTTTTGCCTGAAACGCCAATTGCGTTTCAAGGATGCGGCCGCCGCAGTCGAAAAGGCGCTGCAACTGGAAGGCAAGGATATCTTCAAATGGCTGTATAACCTCGCCTGCTACAAATGTTTGTCGCAAAGCGATGTGGCCGAAGTGATCGCGGTGTTGGAGCGGATCAGGGCTTCGGCGACGCCGAATCAGGTAAACTTGCTTGCCGGCTATTTGAAAAGCGATAATGATTTCGCCAGGATCAAGGAAAATCCAAAGTTTGCCGAATATCTGAAGACCTTTTAATCATTGACCGTGGAGAGTGAGCATGAGAAACGATTTACGTCCGATTCGCTAAGCGCTTTTGCGCCGCGCACGACCGGAGCGACAGGCCGCAAGCGGCCCGTCGGTTCCGGTAAGCGGGTTTAACCGGCCTGCATGACTGACAGATGGCCGAAGGACATCGCCAGCAGAGTAAAACCCACCAAAAAAGCCAGCGACCAGCCCAGGCTGAGCAACAGGTTCGGCGCCAGCGCGTGATAGACGATATGCGCTGTGGCCGCGCAAAACCAGGTTGTGATGCCGATCAACAGCACGAAAGCCAGCCCGCCGGGCTCCCCGGTCAGCACCATCAAGACCGCCGGCAACGCCACGAAGCCGACCAGCGCATAACAGCCGTAGAGTGCGCTCGCGACCTGATAATAGCGGTGCATGTGCCGGTTCACAGCTAACATCACGCCGCAGAACCCCCCGATATAAACGGTTTCCGCGCCGGTCTCCAGGAGCGCGCCGAACAGGTGGCCGCCGCTGTAATGCATCAACAGCCGGACCGCGGCAAAGGCGGCCGCGGTGATCTTGAGCACGATGAACGAATAAGGCAAATCCTCCGGGCCTTTTTTAAAGCGGCAAATCGCAAAGAGCAGAACGATCAGTTCGTACATGGGCTGGCCTCATGGCTTCAATTTTCGTGATGGTTTCAGCATGCGGCGCGGGCCCTTGTCCCGCACTCAGTCCTGCTGGGCCGCCGCGAGCTTTTCTTCCGCCTCCAGCCAGAGCGCCTCGGCGTCTTCGAGCGCCTTGTCCACCTGCGCCTTTCTGGCCATCACCTCCTTCAGCCGGTTTTTTTCCGATTCCTGATAAATGCCGGGATCGGCCAACTGCTGTTCGAGTTGGCGCTGCTCCTGATGGAATTTTTCGACCGCCTGTTCGGCTTTCTTCAGCGCGTCCAGCAACGGCTTGTGGCGCTGGCGGCGCTCGGCGTCGAGCTTGCGCTGGTCCTTGCGGTTGATGCCGGACGCGGCCTCTGCCGTGGTGTCTTTCGCGTCGCCTTTTTTTTGCTCCGCGAGCCAGTTCTTGTAATCGTCCAGATCGCCGTCGAACGCTTCGACCTTGCCGTCCGCGACCAGCAGCAGCCGGTCGGTGACCGAGCGCAGCAGATGCCGGTCGTGCGAGACGGTGACCAGGGCGCCTTGATAATCCTGCAGCGCCATGATCAGGGCTTCGCGCATTTCGAGGTCCAGGTGGTTGGTCGGCTCGTCGAGCAAGAGCAGATTCGGGTTCTGATAGACCAACAGCGCGAGCACCAGCCGTGCCTTCTCGCCGCCCGAAAACGGCCGCACCGGCTCCATCACCTTGTCGCCCTGAAAATCGAAGCCGCCGAGGAAATTCCTGAGGTCCTTTTCGGTCGCCTGCGGGTCCAGTTTCTGGAAATGCCAGAGCGGCGACTCGTCCACGCGCAATTGTTCGAGCTGGTGCTGGGCGAAATAACCGATCTTCAGGTGCATCGACTCCTGTCTGTCGCCGCACAAAGGCTGCATCGCGTCGGCCAGTACCTTGATCAGGCTCGACTTGCCGGCGCCGTTCGGCCCCAGAAGACCAATCCGGTCGCCCGGCGACAGCGACAGGCCGGCCTTGTTGATCACGATCTTGTCGCCGTAGCCGATGTCCGCTTTATCCAGCGTCAACAGCGGATTCGACATCCGGCCGGGCTCCGGGAAACTGAAATGGAAGGGCGAATCGACATGCGCTTGCGCGATCAGTGCCATCCGCTCCAGCGCCTTGATCCGGCTCTGCGCCTGCCGGGCCTTGGTCGCCTGCGCCTTGAAGCGGTTGATGAAGCTTTGGATGTGCGCGATTTCGCGCTGCTGCTTCTGAAAGGCGGCCTGTTGCTGCGCGAGCTTCTCGGCGCGCATTCGTTCGAACGCGGAATAGTTGCCGGTATAGATGCCCACCTTGCCCTGCTCGAGATGCACGATGTGATCGGCGATCGCGTCGAGAAAATCGCGGTCGTGCGAGATCAACAGCAAGGTGCCGGGGTACCGGCACAGCCAGTCCTGCAGCCAGATCACCGCGTCCAGGTCGAGGTGGTTGGTCGGTTCGTCGAGCAGCAGCACGTCGGAGCGGCACATCAGGGCCTGCGCGAGATTCAGCCGCATCCGCCAGCCGCCCGAAAAGGAAACGACCTGCGCCTGTTCCTGCGCCGGTTTGAAGCCGAGACCGCTCATCAGTCGCGACGCGCGCGCCTGCGCCTCATAGCCGCCGATCACATCGAGCGCGGCATGCAGTTCGGCCTGTTTCAAGCCGTCATGGGCCGCTTCGGCCGTTTGCAAGTCGCCTTGCAGGCGGCGCAGTTCACGGTCGCCGTCCATCACGTAATCGATCGCGCTGCATTCGGCGGCCGGGGTTTCCTGGGCGACATGCGCGATTTCAAGTCCCGGCGGATAGGAAAAATCGCCGGCGTCGAGATGCAGCTCGTCCCGGATCAGCGCGAAAAAACTCGACTTGCCGGTCCCGTTCGCGCCGGTGATGCCGACCTTCTCGCCCTGGTGAATCGTGAACGACGCCTCGTCGAACAGCAGTCTCGCGCCCCGGCGCAGGGCGATATTTTTAAAATTGAGCATCAAAATCCATAAATTAAGCAAGCGGTCGGATTGGCGCTCGGCGCGCCAGGATCGCAGGCAATATAACAAAATATCCGCCCGGCGCAAGGCGGATCAGGACTTTTTCGGCCGGACGGCTGATATAATAACGATTTACCCGGAGTTTTCCTTGCAATGTCCAAGCCTGTCGTTATCGAGGTTGCCTGAATGAGAGTCACCCAAACCGCGCTTGAAAAAGTGATTCGCGATGCCGGCGTGATCGGGATGCGCTATTTCAATGACCGCAAGAACCTGGCGGTGAACAAGAAAGCCGCGCGCGATTTCGTGACCGAGGCCGATGTCGCGATCGAGGCGTTTTTGAAGGCAACGTTGACCCGGGATTACCCCGAATACGGATTCTGGGGCGAAGAAAGCGGACAAAGCGCCAGCCAGGCGAGTCGCTGGATCGTCGATCCGATCGACGGCACGCATTCATTCAAGAAAGGGCAATACGGCTGGTCGATCAGCATCGCGCTCGAAATCGACGGCGACATCGTGCTCGGCGCGGTCTATGCGCCGGTGTTCAATGATCTCTATAGCGCCGAAAAAGGCAAGGGCGCGTTCAAGAACGGCGAGCGGATTACGGTCTCTGACGAAACCGAACTCGGCGATGCGATGATCGCGACCGGTTTCGCCTGCCTGCGCAATTATCTGCCTGACAACAATCTCGAACGCTTTTGCCGTATCGCCCAGCGCACGACCGGTCAGCGCCGCTTCTGTTCGGCGGCGCTCGATCTCTGTTTCGTCGCCGAAGGCCAGGTCGATGCGTTCTGGGAACAGGAGCTGAATCTGTACGATGTCGCCGCCGGCGCGCTGATCGTGCAGGAGGCCGGCGGTACCTTGACCGACTTCAAGGGCAATCCTGGGCTGTTCCCGAAACAAATCTTGGCGACCAACGGCAAGATTCTCGAGCAGATGTTGCCGCTGATGTAAGCGGCAGACCTGCCAGCTTCATAACCCGGCAGGTCTCGTTCAAGCGATGGCCTGGCTCGGATAGGAGATTTCGAGCACGAGGCACTCGACATCGGTGTGAAAGGGGCCGTGCAGTTCTCCGGGCGGGCGGCTGGCATAGTCGCCGGTCTCGAGCCAGCGCTCAAAAGCCTTGTCATAAAGCCGGCCCTGGATGATCAAAATTTCTTCCGGATAGGTATGGCTCTTCGCGCCGAACGGCGTGGTGTCGGCGCCGGGCTTGAAGCGGGTCAAGCGGGTATAGTCGCCTGACGCCTGATCGATCGACAGGGTTAGCTGTTCGACCAGTCCTTCGGTGCCCGCGATCGTTTCCCATTGCCGCGCGCTGCCCGGGGCTAAAACATTCCAATAGGTTGCAGTACTTTTGGCCATTGTAAACGCCGGTTAAAATGGATTTATCATGCGTGTGGTTTTCCGTGTCACTGAAGCCCTTCCTCCAGAGACTCCATCTTAACTCTTGGCGGCCGTTTTTATCAACTGTTGATCCGGCCTCGTGCGCGTAGGCTCCGAGTATATTTACCCTCCCGAATTTTATATACTATCTTTAATTTTCCTGCATAGCAGGAAGCGTGCCTTTTTAAACCGACTTAATTTTTCAGCATGACTCAACAAGCGCTCGATATCCCCTCTTCTTCCATTGACGATATTTTCAGCGCGCCGTTCATGCTAGGCAATGTCGGCGCGCCGTTCGTGATCGGCATGGCGGTCGGTTATTTCGCGAAGAAGATGCTGAAGACAGCGCTGTTCATCGGCGGCGGGCTGATCGTGCTGATGTTCGCGGGTGAATATTACGGCATCATCACGATCAATGGCGCGCAATTGGAGCATGTGGCGGATGCGGCTACGCAGGCCGCCAAGGCCTCGGGCAGTTATTTGGCCGATCGGCTGTCAACCTTCACGACCCGAGGCGTTAGCGCGGTGGCCGGGTTTGCATTGGGTTTTAAGCTAGGTTGAAAGCTAAGCAGTTGACAGTGAGCGCGGCCCTCCTTTATGATGTGCCGAGTCTGAGTGATTTACCGTTGCTTATCTCTACGCAGTTCCTTGTTTCTTGCTTGTCCTGTTTATCATAAGTGATTCGCGTTATTCCCCCGGCTCTACCTGAACTTTAAGGCAATTTTTCAATATTATTTATAGGACACAAACAATGGCAACTGGTACCGTCAAATGGTTCAACGCGGAAAAAGGTTTCGGCTTCATCCAACAGGAATCAGGCCCTGATGTTTTCGTACATTTCCGCAACATCACCGGCTCCGGCTATAAATCTCTGGACGAAGGTCAAAAGGTAAAATTCAACATTACCCAAGGCCAAAAAGGTCCACAAGCGGAAGAAGTTACCCCGCTCTAAATGCTTATGCTCCGGTTGCGGGCCTTTGAGTCCCGCAACCGGTCCATCATCCTGCGCAGGCCGTTTCGGCCGTTTCCCTCGTTCCGCAAGCCGTACTACGCGGCAATGGCTTTCCTTACGATGCCGCGTATTAAAACGGCGCATCGTTAATCCGTCAGGGACTCCATGATTTCGACTTTGTGGCAAATGTTCGCGATGATCGCCTGCGGCGTCGCGTGGCGTTACTGGCGTCCGGGCAATTTGTCCGCGGAACAGATGCGTTCCGCCCTGACCACACTGGTGTATTATCTGCTCTTGCCGGCCCTGGTCCTGGATGTGCTCTGGAAGGCCGACGTCGGCGTCCATTCCTTGCAATATACCCTATTCGGCGCGGTCTGCCTGTCTTTCGCGATGGCCTGCATCTGGCTCGCGGGACGCCTGCTCAGGTTCAAGCCGCCGCAGATGGGCGCGGTGCTGCTCGCGACCGCCTTTCCGAACGTGACCTATCTGGGCCTGCCGGTGCTCGAACAAACCTTCGGCCATTGGGCCCGGTCGGTCGCGATTCAGATCGATCTGTTCGCGACCGCGCCGGCCGTACTGACCGCCGGCATTGCCGTGGCGCGTCATTACGGGCAAGACTGCGATCAAGGCCGCGATCAAGGCCGCGAGCGCTTCTGGTCGTTTCTGGTCGCGCCGCCTTTCCTCGCGGCGATGCTGGCGGTCGCGCTGAATCTTTACCGAGTTCCCGCCCCGGACTGGATCGTGGGCGTGCTGCAAAAACTAGCTTCCGGCGTCGTGCCCCTGATGCTGATCTCGCTCGGCATGGCGCTGAACTGGCGCGCGGTCACCTGGCGCAACCTGCCCTACGTGACGCCGGTGATCCTGATCAAGATGGCGCTGATGCCCTGGTTCGCGCTCTGGTTCAGCCGCTATCTGACGCTCGATCAGGCACATAAAAATGCCCTGGTGCTCGAAATGGCGATGCCGTGCATGGTGCTCGGCATCGTGTTTTGCGACCGCTATCGACTCGACAGTTCGCTGTACGCGATGGCGGTGACCGTCACCACGCTGCTGAGCCTGGTGACCCTGCCGTTCTGGTATCAGATCGCGACCGGCTGATTGTTCACTCATGCAGAGCTAAGACCATGCCGATCCTGGAAATCTTTTCGCAAGGCGAGGAAATCGTCACCGGCCAGACCGTCGACACGAATTCCGCCTGGCTGTCCGAACGCGCCGTCGAACTCGGCTTTACGGTCGGCCGGCATACCGCGGTCGGCGACAAGCTCGGCGATTTGGTCGGCTTACTGAAGGAAATCGCGGCGCGCGCCGACTGCTGTCTCTGCACCGGCGGCCTTGGCCCGACCAGCGACGATCTGACCGCCGAGGCGGTCGCCGCCGCTTTTGATCTGCCGCTCGCATTCGACGAGGTCGCCTACCGGCAAATCGAACGCTATTTCAGCAACCGCAAACGGCCGATGCCCGCGACCAACCGCAAGCAGGCGCTGCTGCCGCAAGGCGCGATCCGCCTCGACAACGACTGGGGCACCGCGCCCGGCTTCGCGCTGCGGGCCGGACGCTGCTGGTTTGCGTTCATGCCCGGCGTGCCGTCGGAAATGCGCGGGATGTTCAGCGAGCGGGTCAAGCCGCTGTTGAGCGAACGCTTCGTGTTGAACCCGTCCAGGCTGGTCACGATCAAGACGCTTGGCATCGGCGAATCGGACATCCAGCAGCGTCTCGGCGGTGTCGAAATTCCTGATGCGGTGCAGCTCGGTTTTCGCGCCGGCATTGACGAAGTGCAGACCAAGCTGCTGTTTCCTTCCGATTATCCCGAAAGCGACAGGGCAACGCTGACCGGGCAGATCGCCGCCCGGCTCGGCGACTTCGTCTTCGGCATCGACGGCTTGCGCGAAAACACCGGCAATCTCGCCGCGACCGTCGATCAACTGATGCGCGATGCCGGCAAGACGCTCAGTGTGATCGAAACCGCGAGCCAAGGATTATTAGCCGCCAAATGCCCGGGCGCCACCTGGCTCAAGAGCGCCCTGTTCGAGCAGTCGTTGACCGCGTTGGGCCAGCGCCTAAGCGTCGACGTCGACGCCAACGATTTGGCCGCAACCGGCGCTCGCCTCGCCAAGGCATTGCGGGCGCAAAACCTGGCCGATTTCGTGCTGGTCCAGCTTTATGAGGGCAGCCCCGAGCAATTTGAAGACAAAGACCGGACGATCATCCTCTATAATACGCTGCTGACCCAGGATTCCTTGCAGCAAAACCGCCATAACCTGGGCGGCCCCCAAGGCCGCAAACAAAACCAGGCCGCACTGCTCGGGCTCGACCTGCTGCGCCGTCATCTACAAAACCGAAAAATCTAATGCCGTTATTACGCTTAACCAACATCTCGATCGCCTTTGGCGTCCATGCTTTATTAAAAAACGCCAATTTCCAGCTCGATGCGGGCGAGCGGGTCGGCCTTTTGGGCCGCAACGGCGAGGGCAAATCGACCCTGATGAAAGTCATCGCCGGCAACATCCAGGCCGACCACGGCGATATCTGGCGCCAACCCGGCCTCCGCCTGGCCTGGCTCGAACAGGCGCCCGACTTGCCAAACGATGCGACGATCTATGACGCGGTCGCGGGCGGCCTCGGCGAACTCGGCGACTGGCTGACCCGTTATCACCATCTGTCGCAGACTGCCCACGACGACCAGGCGCTGCGCGAACTCGGCGACCTGCAGCATCAGCTCGAAGCGCACAACGGCTGGCATTTCGGCAACCGCGTCGATACCACGCTGAGCAAGCTGGACTTGCCCGGCGACCTCAAGATCAGCGACCTGTCCGGCGGCTGGAAGCGCCGCGTCGCGCTGGCCCGGGCGCTGGTGATCGAGCCGGAAGTGTTGCTGCTCGACGAGCCGACCAACCACCTGGATTTCGAAAGCATCGCCTGGCTCGAAGAGCAATTGCTGAATTTCCAGGGCGCTGTGCTGTTCGTGACCCACGACCGCGCCTTCCTGCAGAAACTCGCGACCCGCATCACTGATCTGGACCGCGGCAATCTGGTGTCCTGGCAGGGCAGCTATGACGATTACCTGCGCCGCAAGGCCGCCGCGCTCGAAGACGAGGCGAATCAGAATGCCGAATTCGACAAGAAACTGGCCGACGAAGAAGTCTGGATACGCCAGGGCGTCAAGGCGCGGCGCACCCGCAACGAAGGCCGCGTGCGCGCGCTCGAACAACTGCGCCGCGAGCGCGACCAGCGCCGAAGCCGCCAGGGCACAGCCAACATGGCCCTGGAGCGCGGCGACACCTCCGGCAAGAAAGTGATCGAAGTCAAAGACATCAGCTTCGCCTATGCGGACCGGCAAATCGTCAGCCATTTCTCGACCTTGATCCAGCGCGGCGACAAGATCGGCCTGATCGGCGCGAACGGCGCCGGCAAATCGACCCTGCTCAAATTGCTGCTGCAACAGCTCGAACCGACCCGCGGCACGATCGAGCAGGGCACCCGGCTCGAAATCGCCTATTTCGACCAGCTCCGCGACCAGCTCGACCCCGAGGAGACCGTCGCCGACACGATCGCGCACGGCAACGATTTCGTCGATCTACCCAGCGGCAAGAAGCACGTGATGTCTTATCTGGCCGACTTCCTGTTCTCGCCGGCCAGGGCGCGCTCGCCGGTCAAGAGCCTGTCCGGCGGCGAAAAAAACCGCCTGCTGCTCGCGCGCCTGTTCACCAAACCGGCCAACTTGCTGGTGATGGACGAACCGACCAACGACCTCGACCTCGAAACGCTCGAATTGCTCGAAGAAAAGCTGGTCAACTATGACGGCACCCTGCTCCTGGTCAGCCACGACCGCGCCTTTCTCGACAACG
>Ga0207968_100163_pt1 | contig 29639 bp, 20 predicted proteins | sample LakWasMet21_HOW5_2_FD_183867 | JGI IMG/M metagenome (GOLD analysis project Ga0207968, IMG submission 183867) | Freshwater sediment methanotrophic microbial communities from Lake Washington under simulated oxygen tension - Sediment Metagenome... | ecosystem: Environmental > Aquatic > Freshwater >...
CGGAAGCGCGAGGTGCAGGCCGCGACGATCAGGGTTTCGACCGGTTGCTCCTCATCGCCGTGCTGGCGGATATAATCGAGCAAGACCAGGCTGTCGTTGACCACGACCCCGCTGGCCGCGATCATGCCGACCAGCGACTCCATCGACAACGGCAGGCCGGCGGCCCAGTGCGCGAGCACCGCCCCGCACCAGGCCACCGGCGCCGCCAGCAGAAAGATCAGCGGCTTCGTGTAGGAGCGGAACGGCACCGCGATCAGCGCATAAATGACCAGCAAGGCGATCGCCGTGTTCTTCGCGAACGCGAGCAGCATCGCTTCCTGCTCCTGGCGCTGCTGGCCGATCGTGATCGTCACGCCAGGGAACGCCCGCTGCAAGGCCGGAAACGCCTCCTTTTCCAGCGACGCATAGATGCCGTTGGCGTCGGCCAGGGTCGGATCGACGCGGGCCTCCACCTTCAACACGCGCTGCCGGTCTTCGCGGTTGATGCGGGAATAACCCTGTATCAGCTTGACCTCGGCCAGATCCGCCAACGCCGCGCTGGCGCCGTTCGGCAACCGGATCGGCTGGGCTTTCAATTGATCCAGCGAGCGGCGTTCGTCCAGGGGATAGCGCACCATCACCTTGACCTCCCGGCGGCCGCGCAGGAAGCGGTGCACTTCCTCGCCGTAATAACCGTGACGCACCTGCTCGGCCAGCTGTTCCAGGCGCAGGCCGAGGCGCTCCGCCTCCGGCTTCAGGCTCAAGCGGATTTCCGGCTTGCCGGGTTCGGACGAATCGATCACGTCGTAGACGCCAGGGAAAGCCTGAATCCGTTGCTTGAGCGCCGCGACCGCCGGCGCCAACACCGCGGGATCGGCAGCCCCGAGCAGCAGTTCGATGTCGTAGGGCTCGTCGCCCTCCTTGAAGATGAAATCGACCTTGCCGCGGCCGATGTCGCCGATCCTTTGCCGCCAGTCGCGGATGAATTCCTCGACCTTGATCCGCTGCCGGCCTGCGGCGGACAATTCCAGCCAGATGCCGGCGCCATGATCCCAAACCAGCGTTTCGACGCCGACGATCACGCTGCGATCGTTCGCGTGCGCCGCGTGCACGCTGCCCTTGGCGGGCTGGCCTTGACCGGCGACGCCGTCCAGTTCGTCACGCAACGCAAACAACGCATTTTCGACCCGGGTCGCCAAGGCCTCGGCCTCGCTGTAAGGCGCGCTTTGCGGCAGTTGCATCGATACCCAGAAGCTGTCCTTGGTCACGTCCGGATTGATCGACTGCCTGACCCGGTCGCTCCAGACCAGCGCGGCGCACAGGATCAACAAGGCCGCGAACAGGGCCACCGTCAAATAACGCCAACTCAAGGCCGCGTGCAGGAACGGCCGATAAACCCGCTCGACGAAGCGATCGAGCCCCCGATTCAGGCGGCCGCGCAAGCGTTGCAGGCGGGTGGGACGCGATCGGCTCTCGACTTCGGCGACCAGATGCGAAGGCAGGATCAAAAGCGCCTCGACCAGCGAGAACACCAAGGTCAGGATCATGATCAGGCAGATCGGCCGCATCATTTGGCCGGCCCAGCCGGGCAGGAACAGGCCAGGCAAAAATGCCACCAGCACGACCAACACCGACAACGCGACCGGCAGCGCGATCGATTCGACGCCGTGGATCGCGGCCTCCAGCGGCGTCTCGCCGCCCTCGGTCTGCCGGCTGTGCACGCTCTCGCCGATGATGATCGCGTCATCGACCAGGATGCCCATCGCCAATAAAAAGCCGAACAGCGACAGCATGTTCAGCGAAATATCCAGCGCCGGCATCAAACAGAACGCGCCCAGCACCGAGGTAAAAATGCCGACGCCCGCCCACAAGGCGACCCGCAGCCGCAAAAACAGGGTCAACACCAGGCACACCAGCACGAAACCGCTCAAGCCGTCTTCGAGCAGGGTGCCGATGCGTTCGTCATAGGCCTGCGAGTCGTCCCACCAGGTAATCAGGCGCAAGCCTTCCGGCAGCCTGGCGCGCATCGCCGCCACGGAGTCCTTGACCTGGCGCGCGACCGCGACGCTGTCTTGTTCGGTATGGACCTCCCAGCCCTGCGCGGTCTGGCCGTTGTGACGCCAGGTCCATAAGCGCTCTTCCAGACCGTCCTTGATCGTCGCGATTTGATCCAGCCGCACCCGGCTGCCGTCCGGCAATGTCTTGATCACCAATGCGCCGACCGCGCCGGCATCCTTGGCGCGGCCGTTCACACGCAGCAGCAATTCGCCGTCGGTGTTCTTGATCAGGCCGCCCGGCAGATCGACCGAAGCCTTGCGGATCGCTTGCGTGACCTCGTCCAAGGTCAGCTGGTATTGGCGCAATTTCTCGGGCGCGACTTCGATGCCGATCTCGTAAGTGACCTCGCCGTAGTTGCGGACCCGGCTGACGCCGGGAATCCCCGCCAGTCGATCCTGGATTTGGTCGCCGTAACGCTGCAAGGTGAAGGCGTCCGTCGCGCCATGCAACGCCACCCAGATCACGCCGTCGTCGTCCTTGCGGTCGGCCGGCAGCACGTCGATTTTTTCGAGTTGCTTCGGCAGGCGCTGGACCGATTGCACCCGGCCGCGCACCAGCGCCATCACCTGTTCGCGGTCGCGGTCCGGCAGGATTTCGACGCCGATCTTGCAGGTGTCGCCCCAGATTTCACCATGCAGGTGCTTGATGCCCGGCAGGTCGTGGATCGCTTCTTCGAGCGGAATGCAGACCGATTCCTCGACTTCCGAAGTCCCGGCGCCGGGAAAAACAGCGGAGACCTCGATCTGATGCGGGCTGAAACGGGGAAACACCTCCTTGTCCACGCCGAGCACGCCGAGCACGCCGCCGGCCAATATCAGCAGCATCAACAGATTGGCCGCCACCGGATTCGCGGCAAACCAGGCCAGCAGACCGGCGTTCTGTGGATGCCTTTGCGCCTGTTCACTCATTTTATTCATCGGGCAGGCGACGGTTCGGAGCCGGCGATGCTGACCCGCATGCCCGCGACCGGCACCGGCAGCTCCGAGACCACCACCCTGTCGCCTGCCTTCAGGCCGGCTGTGACGATGATCCGGTCTGCTTCGGTGCGCAGTACCTCCAACGGACGAATGTCGAGGCGCAGGTCTTGATCGACCAGTTTTGCTTGCTGCAGGCTGTTCAAGGCGTTGCGCGGCAACGCAAACAAGCCGTCCCGCCGCACGCCTTCGATTTCGGCCTGCACGAACAGGCCGCTCAACAGGGGCGGCCGCGATGGCGTCGCCTGATCGGGATGTTCGACTTGCGCGACCAGGTAGAGCTGGCCGCTGGCGCTATCCAAGGCGGCTTCGCTGCGGACGATGCGGCCTTGCCATTGCTGCGGTTTGCCGCCGACGTCGGCGCGCAAGGTCACCGCCGGCCAATGCCCCGCCTGTGCCCCACGGCCCAGCGGCAAATCCAGGAAAGCCAGTTGATCGAGGCCGATCGGCAGCCGGATTTCGGCGATGTCGCTGGCGAAAATCCGCGCCGCCACGCTGCCGGCTTGCAGGTATTGGCCGCGGCCGGCGTGCTTGCTCAGCACGCGTCCCGCGAACGGCGCCCGCAGTTCGCAGCGGCTGCGGTCGAGCCGGGCCTTGGCCAGCTCGGCTTCGGCCGCTTTCAACTTGGCCTGCGCTTCGGCCCATTGTGGCTTGCGCAGGGTCAAATCGCTGGCTTCGCCTTGGCCCAGGGCCTGCCATTCGCTCCGGGCCTGCTCGACCTGGGCCTCTTCGCTGATCAATTGCCGTTTCGCTTCGGCCACTTTGGCCTGCGCGGCGACGATCGCGTAGTCGTAATCGCGCGGATCGATCGTCAGCAGCAAATCGTTGGCCGCGAAAGCCCCGCCGGAGGCCAGCGCCGGGTGCATCTGGACGACTTTGCCGCCGACTTCCGCGATCAGGTCGATTTCCTCGCGCGGCGCCACCACGCCTTGCGACATCACGTTCAGACGCAACGTTTGCGGTTCGGCCCGCAGGATCTCGACCTTCGGCGCCGCCGGTGCTTCAGCCTGCGGCAGCACGCGCGGGCGCTGCGCGATCAGCGCCCAGGCCGCGCCGATCGATGCCAGCAGGACTAGGACCGGTAGCAGGATTTTGAAGGGCGTATGTCGGTAATTCAAGCGGCGGCTCCTTATGCCGGAACAAGAGTAATACGGGGATTCTCCGCGCTAGCCGGCGCGGTGCGGACCACAACGGCCGTCCAAGCCGACGATGATCAAAAAAAAGTCATCGCCAAGCCGGCGTAGCGGTGGACGATCACCGGGAACGGGCGGATTTTCATGAGAACTCCAAATTTTTATGCGGGTCTTCCTATAGACGAATAAGCCCCTCCGATTCCACACCTCTGATTCAAAAAATTCATAGAGACCAGTTAAAGGGGGACTAAACACTTACATGCCCAACGGCTTTTGCGTCCGCGCGCCCGGCGTTACCGTGGCGCCGCCCTGCCGCGGCAAGCGCCGCTCCTGCCGGGCGCGCCTTTTTCTAAGCCAAATTACCACGCCGGTCACCGACAACATTACAATCGCCAGCCCTAACACGCAAACGAAAATCCGATACGGCAAGCCGAACACGTTGGCCGTATGCAGGGCTAACAGCCAGGCGGTGATCGTATTGCCGCTGTACTGGCCGCGCGGCAATAAAAACAGCTTTTCCTCGCCGGTATCGGCGTCGATCACGATGCGAGTCAGGCCATGGTGGTCCTGAAAATCGGCGCTGCTGCGGACACTGTAAACGTAAAAACCTTTCTGCCGATTTAGCCAGAATCCCCCCGGCGCCTGCACGCGGATGCCGTGTTTTTCGGCCGCGCGCGCGAGCAGCCGGTCGGCGGTCAGATAGGCGTCGCGCAAAGACAGGCGCGGGTGTTCGAGCGGTGTGTCGAGGTCGGCAAATTCGGTCCACGGTTCATGATACTCGCTGACCGACTGCATCACCTTTTTGTACACGGTGTCGCCAAGATTCATGTAAACGCTGGACCAGGCGAATACCAGCAAGGCGGCCCACAGCCACAAACCGCCGGCACGATGCAGATCGAAGTTGATGCGATAGGCCGAAGCGCGCCACTTGACCGTCCAGGCCGGCTGCCAGCGCTGCCTGAAAGAGCGGGGTCCGGCAACGGTCGCCGGCGATTGCCGTAGCGTTGCCGGCAAGGTCAGATAGAAGCCGACGAAGCAATCGAGCGTCCATATCAGCGCCGTGATGCCCAGTATCCAGCCCCCTGCCTCGTCCAGCGCCAACGCAAAATGCAGCTTATAGATGAACGGCATCAGGTTGATTTTACCCTGCGCAATGTCTCCCCAACGGCGCCTGCCCATTTCTTCGCCGGTGTAGGGATTCAGTATCAACTGATCGAAATCCAGCGCATAGGCCTCACCGTTTGCCGGATGTTGCCGCGGCAACACGCCGACATTGACCGCCTCGTCATTCAGCCAGATCGACTCCACCCGCGCCTCGGGCGCCAGACGCTCGGCGCTGGTGATCAAGGCATCCGGCGCCAGCGGTGCTCTTCCGTTCGCCTCGGCATACAGTTCGGGATTGACGAAGCGTTCCAGTTCCGTATAAAACGCCAGGAGACTCCCGGTCAGGCCGACAACGATCAAAAACGCCGTCATCGTCAGCCCCGCGTAACGGTGCAGCAAAACCCAAAAAGGACGCATTTTCATCACAACTCCAACAGTTCGTTTCAAGAAGACGGCGCTATTGCGCGCCGTTTGAATCTATGACGAATGAGAGCCGCAAATCCATACCCGTCAGCGTAATAAAAAAATTGGCGGCAAGCGCTACTGCATCAACTTACCGATGCGTCATGCACGGACGAAGACAAACAGGATGCCGGAAACTCAAGGTTTTCTCGGCCTGTATAAGAAATCCCGTCCGTAACGTTTGGAAGTGCTTGCAAATTAGGTTTGAATCGTTCAGATCGGGATTACAAACCCCGACCTGCCGAGGAGTTAATACTCGATCCTCACCGATCCCATAAAAGTTCGTGGCGCCAACGGTGAAATCTCGTTTCCTGTGTTGCTGGTGTAGTAGGTTTTATCGAGAAGATTGTCGACATTCAACTGTGTCGTGATTTTGGTCCTGCCGACATTGCGCGCATAGCTTGCCAACAAATTCACCGTTGCATAACCCGGCAATTGATAGTTATTAGCCGGACTGCCTTGGCGCTCACCGGCGGCTACGATGCCGGCGCCGAATTTGAGTCCGCGTATATGGCCGGACTGAAATTCGTAGGTATTCCAAAGACTGCCCGAATGCGTCGGCGCCAGCGGCAATCGATTGCCCGTGTTGCCGGTTTCGACATCTTGCGTGATTTTGGCAAACGGCATGTAGGAATAACCGCCGATGAGTTTCCATCCAGGAAGAATCTCGCCCGCTAAATCCAATTCCAGACCCCGGCTCTCGGCCGCGCCTATCGTGGTAAAGGAGAAAAAGTCTTTCGTCACTGCAATGTTTTGCTTTTTCAAATCGTAGTAGGCCAGCGTCGCGCTGAAGCGTCCGTCCCAAAGCTCGGTTTTTGTGCCAATTTCCCATTGCTGTGCCGTTTGCGGCGTCAAAGCGTGGCCATTGCCATCGAAACCATTGGAAGCACCAAAATTCTCGGTATAACTGCCGTAAAAAGATAATTCCTTGATAGGCCGCCAAAGGAGTCCGCCGCGCGGGCTGACTTTGTTTTTATTCGATACTGTAGAAGCAAGGTTATCAATATCCTCGGAGGCATCATAGCGTAGTCCCCCCAAAGCAAATAAATTGAAAGGCAATGTAACCTGATCCTGATAATACAGGCCATACCAGGATAAGCCGGCATCGCGTTTAAATGGAGATAACGCCGGAAGTTGATCGAAATTTACATTGTAATCTGGGTGGAAGATATTAAAGTTGCTTTGAATATTGCCTGTTTCGGTGACTTTATCGTCCAGCAGGAAATAATCTAAACCGAACAAGGACGTGTGTTTCAGCCCCCAGGTGTCAAACTTGCCTGTCAAATTGAGGGAAGTGAAATAGGTACCTTGATGGACGGAATTGTTAAAGACAAACCGCGGCGCATCACTATTTGATGTAGGATTTGTAGTACCTATTGGCTGAGATTTATAGCCTATCGAATTCACCTGTAAAGTATGACTCAGTTTCCAATTATCATTAAAGTCATGCGACCAGTTAAAGCCACCTAATACTCTATCACCAATATTATTGTTAGCTAAATTTGGACCGGCGAAATTCGTCTGAATGGGGAGCGGCGCAACTCGATTCCCAATAGGCCGAAACGCGACACCTGGCCGACGATCCCAGTTTTGATATTCTAATTCGAACGTGATCCGGGTCTTCGGGCTAATCTCCCATTTCAAAACAGGCGCTACGAAAATTTGCTCGTTACCGGCGAAATCACGGAAAGAGTTAGCATTCTCATAAGCAAGATTAAAGCGATAGAGAAGCGATTTATCTTGCGTAATAGCGCTGGTTGCATCGGCCGTAGTGCGATAAAGGTCATAGGAGCCGAATTGCTGTTGTAACGAGTAGTAAGGTGTAGCAAGCGGCTGTTTAGTGATGTAGTTGAGAACGCCGCCCGGTTCTGCGCGTCCGAATAGCAGAGACGCCGGACCTTTCAAGACCTCGATTTGCTGCAAATTGGCAACTTCACGCGGCGCCGAAAGTTGCGTTAAACCCTGCGGAAAAATGGTGCCATTGCGGTAAGTATTGCCCGCGCCACCGGTATCGAATCCCCGTATAATGAACGTGTCTCTCTGTAAGGTATTCGCACCGCTTCGAATCACGCCACTTATATTTTCCACTGCTTTGTCTACCCGGATTACTTGTTGATCCTGTAAGACTTGCTGTGGGATAGCCTTAACCGAAAACGGTGTCTCCATGATCGGCGTGTCGGTTTTGGTCGCGGTGGATGAATTGGGCAGCCGGTAATCGGGATTAAAAGGGTCGGTCGCATCGTATTCGGCCGTGCCCGACACATTCACCGGCGGCAGCGTATCCGGCGTCTGATTCGAATTCAACTTCAACGCCTGTTTCTCGATCAACACCGTACCGTTTTCGGCGATCCGGTAACTGAGTCCGCTTTTCTGCAATATCTGCCGCAGCGCCGCTTCCGTCGTAAAGTTGCCGTGCAGCCCCGGGCTCGACAAGCCTTCGGTGATGCCGGTGTCGTACACCAGTTGCAGGCCGCCGGTTTCGGCCAGCCGGTTCAAGACGGTCGCCAGGGGGCCCGCCGGAATGTCGAAGGATTGGCCGGCGCCTTCCGCTTCTGCCGCCATCGCTACCGTCAGCACCGCGCTCAATACCAGCAATGAGGCGGGTCTGTGCAAACGGCGCGAACGGCCGGCGGATGGATCGTTTACTGTCATGAAATTCCTCCTGGGATCTGATACGTTGATTTACCAACGTGTGACGCACGGACGGCGCCAAACAGGAGGTCGTGAGAGAAAATTTTTTAGCGAAAATAGACCCGCCAGGTTTTAAAAACCTGGCGGGGCCATTTTATGAGTGCAGCAGGATCAGATAGTCGCCGAGGCGGGTAGAATGCAGCTTCAGTGAAGTTTCCAGCGCATCGAGCACGGCCAGCGGCTGGTCGGTGCGGAACACGCCGTTGACGCGGCGCTTAGCCAGGCTGCTGTCGGCAATCGCCAGGTAGCCGCGATGGTAACGATTCAGTTCGGCAATCACCTCGCCCAGCGGCCGATTTTGAAAGACCAGCTTGCCGCGCTGCCATGCGGTCACGGCCTGGCTGTCGATCGCCTTTACCGCGCCGATTCCGCCTTGCGGACCGAACGCCAACTGATGGCCTTCGCCGAGCTCGGTATGAAAATCCCGCCTCCGGCCGCCGTCGATCGCCACGCGATGCTCGGTCACGCTGACTTCGGTTTGACCGTCAAGCAGCCGGATATTGAACGCGGTGCCGAGCGCCGTCACGACGCCCTCCCCGGCCCGCACCCGAAAAGGCCGAGCCTGGTCGGGGCTGACCTTAAACCAGGCCTCCCCTTGCAGCAAGTCCAGTTGCCTTTGCGTGCCGTCGATATGCACCGCCAGCGCGCTGTTGCCGTTCAGATGCACCCTGGAGCCGTCGCTCAAGCGGATGTCCCGCATTTCGCCGAGACCGGTACGGAAATCGGCCTGTAGCCAGATCGACAGCGGACCGAACAGCCACCCGCTCAAACAAGCCGCCGCCAAGGCGGGCGCAGCCCAGCGCCAGCGGCGAACGTTTTTAGGAGTTACGGTATTTGCAGGCAGGACGATCCGGTGTTTGACCGCGTCCAGCTCGCCCCACAATGCGCACACCGCGTCATACGCCTGCCGGTGCCTCGGATCCTCATTGATCCAGGCGGCGAACTCGGCACGCTCGCGGGCGCTCACCGCGCCGCTGTCCAGCCTTACCCACCAGGCATTCGCGGCGGCCTTGATGTCGGCATGTGGGATTGATTTCATCGTGACTATTCAGGAATGGGCTGTTGCCATTATAGGACGCATGACCCGCCGAAAAAAGGAATTACGCCGCATCCAGGTCTTGCAGCGTGCGGAGCGCATGGCGCAGATGCTTTTCGACCATGTTCCGGGTAATGCCCAAACGCTCGGCGATTTCGGCATGGCTCAGGTCCTCGAACTTCCGCAGCACAAACACGGCCCGGCATTTGGGCGGCAGGGTATTGATCGCCTCGACCAGTTTGTCCAGGCGCTGCCGGGCCAGGGTAATCTGTTCAGGATTCAGGCCGTCCGCCGGTTGCAAGTCCTCGCTCGACAGCCCGGCCTGCTCCGCGTAGTGATGGCGCACCCGGTGCCGGCGCTCATGATCGGTCGCCAGATTGGCGGCGATCCGGTGCAGCATCGCGCGGGGATTGTCCGCCTGCCGCCACAGATTGCCCGCCGACATGCGCTGATAGGTTTCCTGCACGATGTCGGCGGCGGTTTCCAGACAGCCGCAACGCCTGTACATCACGCGGCGCAGTTCGAGGTCGTAGAGCTTGATCAGTTGCGTGATAAAGGCGGCGTTGCTCATGGCAAGGAAACGGGTGGATGTGTGTTACACAAGAAATCCGTTAAGCAAGTTTAATGCCAATAGCTATGTTCAGCAGCTTGCAAGCCTCCGTCAATCGAAAGGATACGGTCGGCGCTTGATTTTAAGTGAATAGAAAATCTCATCGGAAATTCGACATCCGTGTGAAATAACACACCAGACGAGTCAAATGACACGGTTCAAGGGGAGAGTATCCGCGATGGCGGAAGGAAATGGGTTGCCCGCACCTGGCAACCCACATCGTTAATATCAGCTTCCGAGTCGAAAAACGCCTATACGACGCACGTCCGATCTGCCTCGCGCATTAAAATTCCACTTTGACCGAACCCAAAAATGTACGCGGGACACCAGGCTGAGTCTGATGGATGAATGAGGCGAAGCCGTTGCTGGAAGCAATGTATTCCTTATCCAGCAGGTTTTCTACGTTGAATTGCCAAGTCACATTGGACGCCCCGACTTGATGTCGATATTTCAACATCGCATCGACTCGCGCGTAACCGGGCATGTCAAAACTGTTGTCGATGTTGCCGGCACGATCGCTCGCGAGATAAACGCCGGCGCCCGCGCTGAAACCTTGCGCGCCCAGGCGTGAAAAATCATAAGTCGTCCAGACACTGCCCGCATTTCTAGGCACGTTGGCAAAGCGGTGACCCGTGTTGCCGGAACCGCTGGAGCCGATGACCGTATCCAGCGGCGCCGAATCCTTGGTCACTTCGGTATCGGTGTAGGCGTAGGTCGCGATGACGTTCCAGTCATCGGTCAGTTGGCCGTGCAAATCCAGTTCGATACCGCGGCTGCGTTGCTCGCCGGTGACGGCGACCTTATTAACGAACGGCGCGGGCAAAGGCGTCTGGACATTGGATTTAGTGAGTTCAAAGAAGGCAAGGTTGGCTGTCAGCCTGCCGTCCAGCCATTCCCCTTTCAAGCCGACTTCATATTCCCTGGATTTTTCGGGATCGGGAATCTCGCCCGTGACCGTCGTGCCCTGGTTGGCCGCATTGAAGGTCTTCACATAATCGGCATAGATGCCGAGCCAGGGCAGCGGATGATACAACAGTCCTACCCGCGGACTAAATTCATCGACCTGCTTTTTGCTGCCGGAAGCCTTGAATTCGGCATGATCGAAACGGCTGCCGAACAGCAGTTGCCATTGCTCCCACAGCGCGACCTGATCCTGTAGATAAAACCCGTACCATTCGTTTTTCGTCTTGTTGAACGTGCCGATAGGGTCGTTCAGAAAATCGGTAAAACCATACACCGGATTGAAGACATTGATGGTCGGTACATTGCCCCTGAACGGGCTGCTGGCGCCGGCATCGGAGCCGTGATAAAAATCTGTCCCGGCTAGCAAGGTATGCTTCAACTCCCCCGTTGAAAAATGCCCGGTCAAATCGATCGTGCCGTATTCGCTGCCGAATTGGCCGGCGGTTTTCAAGAATCCTCTGGCCAAATCACCCTGAAGATTGGTATTGCCGTTCGAGAAGGTTTGGGCCGTTGCACTGTTGTCCCTGATGATCGAAAAGCGGCCGCGTACCTTCCAGTCATCATTGATCCGGTGCGTCAACGTCGCGTCGCCCTCATAAAATTGATCGTGATTGTAATCGGTCGGCTCGTTGCCTCGGAAACTGCGGGGAATTTTTCCCGGAATGACGCCCGAGAGTTGAAGATCGAACGGAATACCGGAATCGCTGACGGTCTTCCGATTTTGATACATGAAATCCAGATCCAATTGCGTATCCTTGCTAATCATCCAGGTCAGCGATGGGGCCACGAAATCGCGGTCATCAAACGCAAAGTCCCGGAAAGAATTGCTGCCCAGATGCTCATAATTGAGCCGGTATGACAAAGAACCATCCTGGGTGATCGCGCCGGTCGAATCCAGCAAAGTCCGGTAGGTATCGTAAGAACCGAATTGTTGCTGCAGGGAATGGTAAGACTCCTGCTGCGGCCGTTTAGTGATCACATTGACCAGACCGCCGGGTTGCGTGCGCCCAAACAGCATGCCGGCAGGCCCTTTCAATACCTCGACGCGCTGAACGTTGGCCAGTGAAATATTGATGCTGTTCGGTGTCAACACGCCGTCGCGGTAGATTGAATCGTTGGTAAAGCCCCGGATTTGAAGGTTTTCACTCACGCCGGCGCCAAAGCCCCAGCCCTTCGAAACGCCGCTGACGTTCTTAAGCACATTGTCCAGTCCGATTGCTTGTTGATCGTTGATGACCGCTTTCGATACGACCTGAACCGAAACCGGCGTATCGAAAATCGGCGTGTCGGTCTTGGTGGCGGCAACGGCATTGGGGACGGCATAATCGGTGCCATAAGGATCGTTCGGACCGGTGTCCGCATGCCCCTTGACCGTCATCGGCGGCAAGGTCTCCAGTCGCGAATTGTTTTGAGTCGGCTGCGCGCTGCCGATGCGTTCCAGCGTAATCGTATTCGCACCGCCGAACCGATAGTCAAGTCCAGACCCTTGCAAGACCCTACGCAGGGCTTCGGCGGTCGTATAGTCTCCGGCAACGCCCGGCGAGGTCTTGCCCTTGACCATGTCCGGCGCATAGACGAACTGAATGCCGGACTGTTCGGCCAGGCTGCTCAACGCCGAATACAAGGGCTGCTTGCCGATATCGAAATGGCGCTTGCCGTTGTCGGCGGCCTTTACGGAAGGCGCGGACGCCGTCTCTCCGGCCTGAAGCGGCGGCGCGGCCAGTACGGCCAGGCCCACATACAGCGTCAACGGACCGGCCTTGTTGTGTTTGCCGAATAGCGGATGTTCTCCAGAAGTATGCATGTCGTATCCTATGTTGTGTGTGACATAGGCAATTACGCTTGAGGCGGCACCGAACCGCACAATAAAGGAGCGCGGCAAATTGTCGCAGGGCGTCGGGTCCTCGACGATATGGGTAGGCGCTCAGGAACCGATCATCACCAACGGCCCCGCGCGGCGGATATGCACCGGCAGCGTTGCCGGCAGCGCATCCAGCCAGGCGTCGACGTTGCCGAGATCGATCGCGGCGTTGATCTCGCGTTCGCCGAGATCGGCGTCGAGCAGTTTGATTGGGCTGCGCCGGTAACGGTTGATTTCAGCGATCACCTGTTTCAGCGGCACGAAGTTCATGATCAGCCGCCCTCGCCTCCAGGCGCTGCTGGCCGAGACGTCGGCGGCGTGGGGTTCGCTCAGGGTCCGACGGTCGAAAGTCACGCTCTCGCCGGGCGCAAGCACGACGAAGGCGCCGAATTCTCCGATTTGCCCGGCGCGCACCCGTCCCTGCAACAGCGTGATCACGCCGGCCGGACGCTCGTAGCGGACCACGAAGCGCGTGCCCAGCGCTTCGGTGACGATGTCGCCGCTCTGCACCCGGAACGGCCGGCTGCGGTCGTGCGCGACCTCGAATTCCGCTTCGCCGCGCAGCAGATGCACGCGCCGCTCGCCGCCGTTGATCTCGACATCCAGGGCGGTGTCGGTATTCAGATGAATCAGACTGCCGTCCGCGAGACGCACGTCCGCCCGCCCGCCGATACGGGTGTGGTAATCGGCCCAGCTATTGAGCAGATAATCGGGATAAAAGGCCAGCGCGGTCGCCAGTACCGCGCTGGCGAGGGCCAGGCCCGCGCCGCTTCGGCGCAACCAAGCCTTTGTCCGCGAGGATTTTTCGGCATGATGGCGGCGCTTGCGGTCCGCCCTGAGCGGCGGTTCCAGCTGCCGCCAGAGGCTTTCGATACGCCGATAAGCCTGATCTTGGGCCGGGCTTTGCCTGCGCCAGGCTTCGAATTCGGCAAGATCGGCCGCCTCCGGAGCCCCGGAAGTCAGGCGCGCATGCCAGGCAACGGCTTCCTGTTCGAGGCGTTCGCGGGATTCCGGCGGGGATTTGTGATGCGGCATGCGAGGTCGGGCGGTGACAGAGAATATGATTATAACGAACGAGAGACAGTCTAACCGTACTTTTCGTCCACGGCCCGACGGCAATGGTTCAACGCACGCATCAACTGTTTTTCGACCCAGCTTTTCGAAAGCCCCAGTTTGGCGGCGATTTCGCCATGGCTCAATCCCTCGACACGGCTCAGATACAGCACTTCCGCGCATTGCGCCGGCAACTCCGCCAGCGCGTTCTGCACTTGCCCCAATTGCTCGCGGTCGAGCGCGAACTGATCGGGCGTCGGCGAACCCTCGATGTCCTGATCGACTTCAAAATGCTCGGCCAACAGTTCGCTGTGCCGTTTTTGCCGGCGGGCATGATCGATGGCCAGATTCGCCGCGACCTTGAACATCCAGGCGCGCGCCGCCGGCTCGCTGCTCGGCGGCGGCGTCAACAGCGGCAGGCGCAGATACACCTCCTGCACCAGGTCCGCCGCGGTTTCGCTGCATTGCACGCGCCTTATGAAAAATCGCTTGAGTTCCTGACGCGAACCCAGAAAAATCTGTACAAGATCGATCTCAAATAAGGCCATCGAAAATAATGCGCTGAAACTCGAAGTTCTAAGAAAGTTAAGGCGGCTGGGCAGGCAATGACAGGAAGCCGTCCTCCCGATTTATTCGGCTAATAGCAAGAATTGTGCCGACTGTCAACTACGCGAGACGATTGCCTAAACCTACGCTCGTACCTGGTCCGAAATTAGCATGCGGGCTCCCAACGCCGTCATTGGGAACCCGCAAGTGTGTGATATGACGCAGTCAAGCGCGTGAAATGACAAAGCCGCGTAGATCGGGCGAGTTTTTGTACCCGGTTATGGCCTCAATATTCTATTTTGATCGCCCCCATGAAAGTCCGCGGTGCGCCGTAGTTCGACGGTCCATAGCTGTAGATGCTGCCGAAATAGGTTTTGTCGGTCAGATTGTCGATATTCAGTTGCGCCGTGACGCGGGAAGCGCCGATCTTCCAGAATTTACTCAGCATCATGTTCATCGTGACATAGCCGGGCGCTTGCGCGGTTTCGTTATAACCGATCTCCCGCTGTCCCACCGCCTGCATGCCCGCGCCGATTTTGACGCCTTGCAACAGCGGTTTTTGAAACTCGTAAGTGGTCCAAAGGCTGCCGCTGTGTTCCGGGGCATTGTTCAGGCGCTTGCCGCTGTTTCCGAAACCGGCCGAATCCTTGATCGTCTTGGCGAACGGCGTGTAGGCATAGGCGCCGATGATGCTCCAGCCCGGCAGGATTTCGCCGCTCAAATCAAATTCCATGCCGCGGCTCTCGGCCTCGCCGACGGCTTTGGTGATGTTCGGCCCAACCGACATCGGCAGATTCTGTTTGGTCAGATCGAAATACGCCAGGGTCGCGCTGAAGCGTCCATCGAACAGTTCGGTTTTGGCGCCGACTTCCCATTGCTGCGCGGTTTGCGGCGGCAGCGGCGTTTTAGTCGACCAATCATAATAGTTCGATGCGCCGAAGTTTTCGGTGTAGCTGCCGTAAAGCGAAAACTCGGGAATCGGCTGCCAGACCAGGCCGCCGCGCGGCGAAACCTTGTCCGCGCTGGTATCGGGGTAAGAGGAGCCATGCCAGGCGCTGGTCGCATTGTCGTAACGCAGTCCCGCCAGCGCATGCAAATGATAAGGCAGTTCGATTTGATCCTGCGCATACAGCCCGAACCACGGGAGCGTCCATTCACCCAGGTCCACGTCTCCCGGCAGGATGGCCGGCGGTCCGGGCTGGTGAATGGGATGATAAATATTGGTGGTGTCGCCGGTCTTTGGAGTAAACCCGGCCGAAGTGGCCCGGTAGTCGGTACGGTAATAATCGCCGCCTAGCAGTAGATTGTGCTTCAGAAAGCCGGTATCGAACTTTCCGTTCAGCTCCAGCGCGTTGAAAAAATTGTGCTGATAATCGTTATCGTCGATGTTCTGGGCAAAGAAAAACCGTGTTTTATCCCCGTTCGGCTGCACCGGTGAAAAGGCGCCGGTGGGGAACTTCCCCGACATGGTCAGCGTATGGTTGGTAAAGTTGAAGCGGTGCTGCAACTTCCAATTTTCATTGAAGGCATGCACGGTGTTCAACGACAACATGAAATATTCGTCTTCCTGAATATTCCACGGGTCGCCAAGATTGCGCGAGCGCGGAATGGGCGCCGGGCGATCGCCCAATAGCGGGACCGTGCCGCGCCCCAATTCCTTGATGTCGCTGTATTCGATCTTGAAGGTCGAGGTGGTTTGATCGCTGATATTCCAGCGCAGGGAGGGCGCGACGAACAAGCGTTCATCGCCGCCGAACTCCTGGAAGGTATGATTGGACTGGTATCCCAGATTGAAACGGTAAGCCAGGTTTTTGCTGTCGGTTAAGGGACCGGTCGCATCCACGCTGGTACGGTAGTGATCAAACGATCCGAATTGCTGGCGCAGGCTGTAATACGGCGTATTCAACGGCTGCTTGGTCACGAAGTTGACCAGCCCGCCCGGCTCGGTTCGCCCGTACAGAACGGAACCGGGGCCTTTCAGCACTTCCACCCGTTCGACGTTTTCCAGGTCTTCGGTATGCGCCCATTGGCTTTGATTCAAATAGCCGTCCCGATAAATGTTGTAGTTGCCGAAACCGCGGATGAAGAACGTGCCGCTGCCGCCTGCCCCGGTCACCACGCCACTGACGTTTCGCAGCGCCTGGTCGACGGTAATGACTTGCTGATCTTTTAAGACCTGCTGCGGAACGACTTTTACCGACAGCGGCGTCTGCATCAACGGCGTATCGGTTTTGGTCGCGGTTACCGCGTTGGGACGGTTATAGTCGGTATTGTGAGGATCGGTCGAATCATATTCGGCGCTGCCGGATACGATCATCGGCTTCAGTGTCGCCGCGTCGGAGCGAGGGGGCGTTAGACCGGCGGACGGTGCGCGCTTTTCCAGCGTCACCACGCCAGGCTCGACAAAGCGGAACGCGATGCCGGTGCCGGTCAGCAACTGACTGAGGCCCTGTTCGACGCGGTAGCGGCCGTTCAGCGGCGCGGCGCGCAGCGGCTCGGCCATCTCGGAACTGTAGAGCAACTGCACGCCGCTTTGTTCGGCAAAGGCGGACAGCGCCGGAATCAGTTTTTGGGCGGGGATATGGAAGTTGACGCCGGCATTGGCCTCGGCATAAACGCTTGGCGTCGCGCCGAGCAGTCCCAGGCTGAAAACACCGCCGGCCACGGCGTGCAGGCGGTGTTTGATGTACTGTTTCTTCATGAACACTCTCGAATGGATGATGGATAAATGCTTCGAGAGTAAGACGCCGGCGCGCTAAAACACCGTACCGTTTTTGAAAAAATAGGTTAATAGACCAGCACCACCCCGCCGCCGACCCGCAGCGCCTTGACCGGCAAGGTTTGCTCGATGACGGCGAGCACCCGGTTCAGTTGATGCAGATCGAACACCCCGCTGACCGGTAGCTCGGCATTTTTCCGCCCCATCAGCAGCACCGCGCCGGGACGGTAGCGGTTGATTTCGGCGATCACCTCATCCAATGGCGCGGATTCGAAAATCAGCTTGCCGCGCCGCCAGGCTTCGGCTTTGCCGGCATCGACAGCAAATGATGCCGGCAGCGGCTGACCGCTTCGGCGCCGCAGGCCTTCGCCTGGATGCAGGATCACCTTGCGGCCGGGGTCGCTTTGCGCCGCGGTGATTTCGACGCGATTCTCGATCTGGGTCACCGTGACCAAGCCCGCCTCGCGGCGCACGATGAAAGCGGTGCCCAGGGCGCGCACGCTTTCATCGCCGGCGATCACGACAAAGGGTCGATCAGGATTTTTTTGCACGACGAATTCGGCCTCGCCCGCGAGCAGCCGAATCGAACGCTCGCTCTGCGTATAGTCGACGCTGACCGCGCTGGCGGTATTCAGATGTATCGTGCTGCCGTCTTCGAGCGCGATCGCGCGGATTTCACCGTTGCCGGTCGTGTAATCCGCCAGCCAGAACGGCAGTCGCGGTATCACCGCGAGCGCCGACAACAGTGCCGCGCAAGCCATCAACACGCGGCGCCCAACACGGCGCGGACGCCCGGAAAGGGGACGCGGCTGGCGCCCCGCATCGGCCAGCCGCGGCAAGGGCCGGCCGGCCAATTGCCCCAACTGCTGCCATAATTCGACCGCTTCATCATACGCCTGCCGATGCAAGGCGTCTTCCTCCAGCCATTGCCCCAAGGCCAGCCGGTCTTCGGCGCTCGCCGCACCCGACGTCATCCTGGCCAGCCATTGGTAGGCGTGCTCTTCGATCGGCGGCGGGATGGCGGGAATGTCCCCGCGGGATTTCGTCATGGTCATGTCGGGCAAGCTAGGAAGATCGTTGGAATTATAAATAAGACGAACCAAAGCGCAATAACCGGACAAATGTTGTCCGGTTATTTAGGCTCCCGTCGTTGCCGGCTAGGCCTCGGCGCGCAAATACTGCTTGCAATGCCGCAGCGCCTGCACGATGTTTTTTTCGACCCAGCTGGTCGAGACATTCAATTGGCGCGCGATTTGCGCATGAGTCAGCCCGTCGAAACGGCTCAGGATAAAGATTTCCCGGCACAACGGCGATAATTGCTCCAACGCCTGGTATAGCCTGTCCAATTGCTGCCGCTGTTCGATGATCGTTTCGGGCACTTGCCGGCTGTCGGCCGGCAACTCGGCCTCGATCGATTCGATCGATTCCGACGGATGCCGGTAATGGGCGCGCAGATGATCGGCCGACAGATTGGCGGCGATCCGGTACAGAAAAGCGCGCGGATTCTCTATCGTCGAGTCGCTGCGGTAACCGGCAAAACGCAGATAGGTATCCTGCAGAATGTCGTCGGCGGCGTCGGGGCAATCGACGCGGCGACGCACAAAATTCAGCAGTTCCCGTTGATACAGCGTAAAAAAATCGGCTATCGAATCGATGCGCGAATGAGTCATAAAGTACGGCAATCCTGCGTAATGGAAACATGAGAATTTGCCTAGCAAGCAAGATTAATACCATTTGCAACGCATGTGGATCACAAATCCTTTTCCGGATAGGATAACGCTTCCATGACTGGTCATAGTCCTTTTCAGGCTGGAGGTTCCAAGCTCATCGGGGATACCGAACAGGTCTGCCACTGACCAAAACGCTAAGACGACAAAATCAAAGTGAGCCATTTGACACAGCGGGTGTGTTAAATGCCATAACACAGAATGGGGCGCAGAGAAAAAACACGACTGTTAGTTTGTAGGCGGAGCCAATGCCGAAAAGGGGCTTCCACAGAGGGTCGACACTATGTTTCTGCTTTCTGGGATTTGAATTCTATTGGGTGACGCGGACGATTTGGCAAGACCGTGCTGAAAAGGCGGACTGACCGTAAGAAATGCCGGTCAGCCCTGGCCAATTTCAAATTCTGGCGCCAAGAAAAATCGAGGCTTGCGTAAGCCGGTGTTACTTGCCAAACTGAACCGGAAATCTGAAGGGGTACTGGAATTCTTACGGTATCCGAGGCAACTATGAAAGCCTGAATGATACCTGCAAGACACTAAACGGTAATCATTCGCGGCTAACAAGACCAATCCGCCTTTTCCCGTTTTTTTAACCTCATTGAAAATGATTTTGTTCCCACGGAGTGAATATGAAAACAACCCAGCTTTCCCTGATTTTAGTACTGCTGTCACCCTTGGCGGCAGAAGCGGCTGCGCTCAAGTTTTCCGGTGCCCTTGATAGCTACAACTCGGCCGCCTCCACCGCTCCGTTCACATTAACCGTATCGTTCAACCCAGCCACCGCTGGACGTCGTAAATACCACCGCCAATACCATCGAAGTGCATGGTGGCACTAATGCCGCGATGACACCGCCCAGCCTCTTTACCGAATCAGTGAAACTCGACATTAACGGCGCGACCGTTGTTGCCATCAGCAATGCAGTGCCCGACGATTCGACTAATTTTATCTATAACAACAAAGACGTCGGCCCGACTCCTGGTACTCAATATAAGAATGAAATAGCCAGCGATGCCTATATCACTTTTCCAGATACCTCGACGTTCTACTTCCAAATTGATTTGAACACCGTTTTATCCACCATAACCCCTTTCATAAGCCCTGATTACAATCAATCGGTATCGTTGACATACCCTGGCGCTTATTTCAACTTTTATCAAACCGACAGCGGCGGCAACATAATACTTCAGGGCAGCGGCACCCCAACTGGGTTTGATTTGAATGTCAGCAATAATGGCACGGTGCCTGCGCCTGTGCCCGTACCTTCAACCTTGGCATTGTTCGTGCTGGGCTTGTTTGGGATGATTCGTCAAGGCCATAGGATAACGGTATGGACTCCTCCCCTTCCCAACGGCATCGCGATGTGCCAAAGTGGAAGAATTCAACACCCACTTTAAAGAAGAAGAGGAATCCATTATGAATGCTACGACAATCGGCTTGGACATTGCAAAGACCGTTTTCCAAGACCACGGCGTGGATGCGATCGGAAAGATAGCGTTGCGCCAGCAACTGAAGAGATCCCAAGCGCGGGCCTTCTTTGCCAACCCAGCATCGTGTCGGGTCGGATTGAAAGCCTGCGGCGGTGCGCATGACTGGGCTAAATCCTACTATTTGACCAAGCTCAACAACACCCCAGCCGCGACCGCCGAACCGATCACGCCGGCCACGTTCGGCCCCATCGCGTGCATCAGCAGGAAGTTGTGCGGGTTGCTCTCCAGGCCGATTTTGTTCGCGACCCGCGCCGCCATCGGCACCGCCGAGACGCCGGCCGCGCCGATCAACGGATTGATCTGGGTGCTGCTGAAGCGGTTCATGATCTTCGCCATGATCACGCCGCCTGCCGTGCCGATCGCGAAGGCGACCGCGCCGAGCGCCAGGATGCCGAGCGTCTTGTATTGCAAGAATGCTTCCGCGCTCAATTTCGATCCGACCGACAGGCCCAGAAATATCGTCACGATGTTGATCAGTTCGTTTTGCGCGGTCTGACTCAGGCGTTCGACCACGCCGCACGCATTCATCAGATTTCCGAGCGCGAACATACCGACCAACGGCGCCGCGGACGGCAGCATCAGGATGCACAGCGACAACAGCATCAGAGGAAACACGATTTTTTCGGTCTTGCTGACCGCGCGCAATTGCTGCATCTCGATTTTGCGCTCGGCTTCGGTGGTCAACGCGCGCATGATCGGCGGCTGAATCAACGGCACCAGCGCCATGTAGGAATAGGCGGCGACCGCAATCGCGCCGAGCAGATCCGGCGCGAGCCGGGAAGCGACATAAATCGCGGTCGGACCGTCCGCGCCGCCGATGATGCCGATCGCGGCCGCATCCTTCAGCGAAAATTCAAGGCCCGGCACCATGTTCAGCGCCAGCGCGCCGAGCAAGGAAGCGAAGATGCCAAACTGCGCGGCCGCGCCGAGCAGCAAGGTTTTCGGATTCGCGATCATCGGCCCGAAATCGGTCATCGCGCCGACGCCCATAAAGATCAACAACGGAAAAATACCGGCCTTGATGCCAAAATACAGGTAATACAGCAACCCACCTTCCTCCGCGATACCGGCGACCGGAATATTGCTGAGCACCGCGCCGAAGCCGATCGGCAGCAGCAAGAGCGGCTCGAAGCCCTTTTTGATCGCCAAGTACAGCAGCACGAAGCCGACCAGGATCATGAAGGCCTGGCCGGCGCTCATGTTGTAGAGGCCGGTACTCTGCCAAAGTGAAATGATATTTTCCATGGATGATCGTTTGATGAATGTACGTTAAAGCAAGTCCCTGTGCCCGTGGAAAAACTCCCTTGAGCGGCGACTGTCTGTCCTTAATCGGGACCAACAGACGGTTAAAAAGTAATCAACGCATCGCCCCCGGCGACGCCGCCGCCTTCCTTCACGTGAACCGCGCTGACGACGCCGGCGAACTTGGAGCGCACTTCGGTCTCCATTTTCATCGCTTCCATGATCACGACGATCTCGCCGGCCGCCACCACGCTACCCGGACTGACCAGAATCTTCAGGATGTTGCCGGCCATCGGCGCCTCGACCACCGCGCCGCTGCTGCCCGGCTGCGGCACCACGATCGGCTGGGCGGCCGGTTCGATCGTCAGGCCGGCGCCGCCGGGACCGACCACCACGTTGAAGCTTCTGCCGTCGACATTGACCACATAGGATTCGACCGCCTGCCCCGGCGCTTTTGCCGCCGGCTCGCCGCCGGCCTCGCCGGTCGGCGCGGCTTCGAAGGCGGATGGATTGCCGCGGTTGACCAGAAACTTCCAGCCGACCTGGTTGAACATCGCATTGATCAAGGCGTCTTCCTCGACGTTCTTGGCCAGCTTGACGCCTTCCTTCTTGGCCTTGTCCTTCAGCTCGGCCACCAGTTTGGCCATTTCCGGCGCGATCAGATCGGCCGGACGGCAGGTGATCGCTTCGCCGCCTTCGAGCACGCGTTCCTGCAACTGCTGGTTGACCGGCGCCGGCGTCGCACCGTATTCGCCCTTCAACAGGCCCGCGGTCTCCTTGGTGATCGTTTTGTAGCGTTCACCGCTGATCACGTTCAGCACCGCTTGCGTGCCGACGATCTGCGAGGTCGGCGTGACCAGCGGGATGAAGCCCAGATCCGCGCGCACGCGCGGAATTTCGTGCATCACCTCGTCGAACTTGTCGGCCGCGCCCTGCTCTTTCAACTGGCTTTCCATGTTGGTCAGCATGCCGCCCGGCACCTGCGCGATCAGGATACGGCTGTCGACGCCTTTCAGGCTGCCTTCGAATTGCGCGTATTTCTTACGAATATCCCGAAAATACTCAGCGATTTCCTCGAGCTGGGTCAAATCCAGGCCGGTCGCGCGCTCGGTGCCTTCGAGGCTGGCCACGATCGTTTCGGTCGGGGTATGGCTGTAAGTCATGCTGAGCGGTGAAATCGCCGTATCGACGTTATCGACGCCGGCTTCGGCCGCCTTCAGCAAGCTCGGCACGCTGAGGCCGGTGGTCGCATGGCAATGCAGATGAATCGGCAGCGCCGTGCTCTTTTTCAGGCGCGAAACCAGTTCGAACGCCTCATACGGCTTCAACAAGCCGGCCATATCCTTGATGCAGATCGAATGCGCGCCCATGTCCTCGATGTGTTTGCCGAGATCGACCCACGAATCCAAGGTATGCACCGGGCTCGTCGTATAGGAGATGGTGCCCTGCGCGTGCGCCTCGGTTCTGAGCACGGCCTTGACCGCGTGCTCGATGTTGCGCATGTCGTTCATCGCATCGAAGATGCGGAACACGTCGATGCCGTTCAACGCACTGCGCTCGATGAACTTGTCGACCACATCGTCCGCGAAATGCCGGTAGCCGAGCAGATTCTGCCCGCGCAGCAGCATCTGCTGGCGCGTTTTCGGCATCGCGGCCTTCAACACGCGCAATCTTTCCCACGGATCCTCGCCGAGATAGCGGATGCAGGCATCGAAGGTCGCTCCGCCCCAGGACTCGACCGACCAATAGCCCACCTGATCAAGTTTTTCGCAAATCGGCAGCATGTCCTCGATACGCATCCGGGTCGCAAAAAGCGATTGATGCGCATCGCGCAGCGCGACTTCGGTGATCGACAAAGGCTTGATCTTCTCGTTCGCCATTCTTAAATTTTCTCCAGAATCCTTAAACGTTGAGTGGATGACCGCAACAGGTCTCCCGCAAAATAAAATTAAGCAAATTTCGTTCCATTTTACCTGTTTTTGCTCCGGTATTGGTGCACCGCGGCCGAAATCGCCGCGACGGTCGCCTTATCCGTTTCAATTTTAACCACTTGCGCGGCTTTAGGCGGCTCCGGAAAAAAACGTTGAACCAGCGACGACATCACATTGATCGCGACGACCAGCAACGCCAAAAACAAATAAACGATGCCCATCCCGACAATCATCAATTCCACACCGCGGCTCATCAGCTCTGCCATCTTGCGTTACCTTGTTCAAAAAACTTAAGTCATTTGGACCGCATTATCCCTAAAACCCTGCCGGTAAACAAACGAAAGATGCCTGAATCCTTAAATTAATCCCGCGGCACTCGAAAATCCGGTAACACGCGTCGCGGCGGATTGCCCTGTGCTAATTTTTGATGCCGACGCCCTTGCGCAGCAGATACAGGCTGAACCCGGTCAGCAAGACGATAAAGCCGCCGGTCATTTCGAAGGCCAGGGCGATATCGACATCGGTGACCCCGATCATGCCGTAACGGAAGGCATTGACCATGTACAGAATCGGGTTGCCCATCGCGATCGTCCGCCAGACGCCGTCCAGCATATCGACCGAGAAAAACACGCCGCCGAGATAGCTGAGCGGGGTCAGGATGAAGTTGGGGATGATCGAGATATCGTCAAAGCTTTCCGCGAACACCGCATTGATGAAACCGGCCAGCGAGAACAAGGTCGCGGTCAGCAGCGCGATCGCCAGGCAGATCGCGGCATTGTGCACGTTGATCACCGCGAAGATCAGCGCGATCAGCGCGACCACGATGCCGACCGCAAGCCCGCGCACGATGCCGCCGGCGACATAGCCGCCCAAAATCACCCAGTTCGGCACCGGCGCGACCAGGAGTTCCTCGATATGGCGTTGGAATTTGGTCGAATAAAACGACGACACCACGTTCGCATACGAATGGCTGATCACCGACATCAGGATGATGCCGGGCACGATGTAATCGATGTAGCTGGCGCCGTTGACCGAGCCGATCCTGCCGCCGATCAGTTTGCCGAAGATCAGGAAATACAGCGCGGTCGTGATCGCGGGCGGCAACAGGGTCTGCGGCCAGATGCGGAAAAAGCGGTGGACTTCCTTGGCCACGAGTGTACGAAAGGCAATGCCGTAATTCATCGTTCTTCTCCCGGCGCGTTCGCCTCGATCAAATCCAGAAACAACTGCTCCAGACGATTCGATTTGTTCCTCAGGCTGATCACCTTGATCCCTTCCTCGCTGAGCCGGCTGAACAGTTGGTTCAAACCGATCGCTTTCGGCACGCCGACATTCAACACCCTGTCGGATGCCCGCTCGATCTGCACCCCGTCGATCAACGGCGCGGCGGCGATCGGCGCCTCCAGATCGAGCAGGAAATGATCGACGTTCAGCCGCGCGAGCAGGCTTTTCATGTCGGAATGCTCGACGATGCGGCCCTGGTCGATGATCGCGATGTTCCGGCACAGGCTTTCGGCTTCTTCGAGATAATGCGTGGTCAAGATGATCGTGGTGCCCTGCGCGTTGACCTCGCGCATCAGATTCCACATCGAGCGGCGGATTTCGATATCGACGCCGGCGGTCGGCTCGTCCAGAATCAGCAATTTCGGGTCATGCACCATCGCGCGCGCGATCATCACCCGGCGCTTCATGCCGCCCGACAAACGCCGCGACACGGTGTCGCGCTTGTCCCAAAGATCCATCTGCCTCAGGCATTTTTCGGTGCGCTGAAGCGCTAGTTTACGCGGCACCCCGTAATAGCCGGCCTGATTCAACAGGATGCTCTCGACCGTTTCGAACTGATTGAAATTGACCTCCTGCGGCACCAGGCCGATGCAGTTTTTGGCCCTGTCGCGGTCCCGCCGCAGATCGTGCCCGAAGATGCTGACCGAACCGCTGGTCGCGTTGATCAACGAGCTGATGATGCCGATCGCGGTCGATTTGCCGGCCCCGTTCGGTCCCAGCAAGGCAAAAAAATCGCCGGCCTCGACATCCAGGTCGATGCCTTTCAAGGCTTCGAATCCGTTGTTGTATGTTTTTCGGAGGTTAGATAGGGATAATGCATTCATAAGCAAACTATTACTTAACGAAATCCTTCAAATCAGTTAAATTAGACGCTGGTGGAATTTAAAGACGATAAAAAAAGCAAACAAAAACCGTCCGATTTTATCAGAATTGCATCCATTCTGTTGACTTAAGCGGATAGACCGTGCCAAAAAAATTACCCGAAGTCGTTGCGGCCGTTGATCTCGGCTCGAATAGCTTTCACATGATCGTCTGTAGCCTGCAGGACGGCAAACTGCAAATCCAGGACCGGATACGCGAGATGGTCCGGCTGGCCTCCGGCCTCGACAAAAACGCTAGCCTCGACAGCGAAACCCAGGCCAGGGCTCTGGCCTGCCTCGAACGCTTCGGCCAGCGCGTGCGCAGTTTTCCGCCCGGCAGCGTGCGCGCGGTCGGCACCAACACCTTGCGGATCGCGACCAATGCGCCGGAGTTTCTGAGCCAGGCCGAACAGGCGCTGAATCACCCGATCGACATCATATCCGGCATCGAGGAAGCGCGCCTGATTTATTTGGGCGTCGCCTACAGCCTCGGCGGCAACGGCGGCACCCGGCTGGTGATGGACATCGGCGGCGGCAGCACCGAGTATATCCTCGGCACCGGTGACTCCCCGCGCGAAAAGGAAAGCCTGCACATGGGCTGCGTGACGATCAGCAACCAGTTTTTCAGAGGCGGCAAGCTATCCAAAAGCGCGTTCGCGCAAGCGGTGCTGTTCGCCGAGCAGCAACTGGAGCCGTTCCAGCGGGAATTCCGGCGCGACAAATGGGACAAGGCGATCGGCGCCTCGGGCTCGTTGCGCGCGATCGACAAGGTGCTGAAAGCCAAAAACTGGAGCAAAAACGGCATCACCCTGGAAGGCCTCGAACAACTGGCCGCGCACATCGGCCAATCAGACCATGTGAACGATCTGAAACTGCCGGATCTGAATCCGGACCGCCTGCCGGTATTTCCGGGCGGCGTCGCGATTGTTTACGCGACCTTCAAAATTCTCGGCATCGAGCAGATGACCGTCTCCGACGGCGCCTTGCGCGAAGGCCTGATCCAGGACCTGATGGGCCGGATATTCGCTCACGACATCCGCTCCGCGACCGTGCGCAACTGGGCGGAACGCTTTCATACCGACAAGGCGCATGCCGCCCGGATCAAGCGGACGGTCGCCTACATGCTGCCGCAATTGAGCAACAGCACGCCGATCGACAACGAAACGATCACCCAATACCTCGACTGGGCAGCCGATTTGCACGAAATCGGCCGCGACATCGCGCACAGCGGCTATCACAAACACAGCGCCTACATCATCGAAAACGGCGATCTGGCCGGCTTCTCGCGGCAGGATCAAATCCTGCTCGCGACCCTGATCAGAACGCACCGGCGCAAGTTCGTGCGCGCCTTGTTCGCCAATCTGCCGGCGCCCTGGACCGAGCTGGCGCCGTATCTGAGCATCCTGTTGCGGCTCGCGGTGCTGCTGCGCCGCAGCCGTATCGACGCCGACCTGCCGGAGTTCAGGATTGCGATCGAAAAATCGAAGATCCGCCTGACTTTTCCGGAACACTGGCTGCACGAATCACCGCTGACCCACGCCGATTTGCTGCAGGAAGCCGACTATCTCAAACAGGGCGGTTTCAAACTGGATTTTTCCTGATGCGCCGATGGAAATTGCTACTGCGTCTGTTTGGCTACGGCCTAATGACGGCTCTGGCGCTATGCGCCGCGATCGTGCTGTTCGGCGTCGGCAACAAACCCGAAGTGATCGGTCTCGGCTGGGAACTGACCCACGACGACATCGCCCGCGCCAAAAAGATTCTGCACGAAGGCGCGCAAATCAAGCCGGACGAACTCGGCACCATCGAACTGACCGAAAGCGACCTGAATCTGGCCGGCAATTATCTGCTGAACCGCTACTGGAAGAGCGCGGTATACATTCAGCTGAAAAACAACAAGCTGCGCTTCAATGTGACGGTTACCCTGCCGGACAATTTCCTCGGTAAATACCTGAACATCAGCTTCCGGCTCGGCAACGACTCGATCTACGAACTGCCCGGCATCACCAAGTTCAAGGTCGGCAAACTCTTGTTGCCGGCTAGGCTCGCGGCCTGGGTGATCCAGCGCGTGATCCAGAATACCCAACTGCGGGAATATTATATTCTGGCGACCCGGCCGATCAAATCGGTCGAAATCGATCAGGAAAAAGTCACGCTCACCTATTATTCGAGCGCCGAAACGCTCCGGCAAGCGCGCGATTTTCTGTCCGACAGCAGCGCGAACCCGGCGCAGGCGGTCTATCAACAAAAACTGGCCGAGATCGTCGCGAACCACGATCCCGAATGGCGGCTGTCACTGGCCGAGTTATTACAGCCGATGTTCCAACTGGCCTTGCAGCGCTCGACACCGGACAACGCGATCGAGGAGAACCGACTGGTCATTTTTACCGTCAACGATTACGTGAACAAGCAGCAAATTCCGAAACTGCTCGACGTTTCCGGCGCCGCAGCGGCCGGCAACCCCCAATACTCCCCCTTCATGTACAAACGCATCGATTTGGCGCAGCATTTCATCGGCTCGGCCGCGTTGACCGCCTCGGTCAACGGCCAGTTGGCGAAAGTGATGGGCGAACAAAAGGAATTGAGCGATGCGGACGGGGGCAGCGGCTTCAGTTTCATCGATCTGGCCGCCGACAAGGCCGGCACCCGCTTCGGGGAAATCGCGACCTCTACACCGGAAAACGCGCAACGAATTCAAAAAGCAATGTCCGGCATCCGCAGCTACAGCGAATTCATGCCGGACCCGCGGGACCTTCCCGAAAAAATGGACGTCGCGGAATTTCAGCAACGCTTCGGATCGATCAACAGCGAGGCTTACCGGAAAATATCCAAGGAAATCGACGCCCGCATCGCGGCGCTGTCGATTTATCGGCTTGAAGGCGGGAACTAATACAAACCCGAAGCACACTGCGGAGGCGACTCGAATCGCCAGCGGAGAAAGACACGGGAGCGGGGACAAGAACGATTAATTAAACGTTTTGCCAGGCGTGCCGGGCAGACGCGGCAGCGCTTGTTTCGGGAACTCGCCAGTCAGCGCATTCAGGAAAGCGACGATATCATCCACGTCGCCCTTCGCCAAATCCTTGTCCAATTGCAGTTTAGCCATCACCTTGACCGCTTGGTCCAGCGATTTGACCGAACCGTTGTGGAAATAAGGCGCGGTCAACGCGACATTACGCAAGGTCGGCACCTTGAACAGATGCTCGTCGGCCGGGTTTTTCGAGACTTCGGCGACACCCTTGTCCTTCGTGAAATGATATTGCGCTTCGAAATAACCGTTTTCATGTACAGGGAACTTCTGGAACGCACCGCCGCCGTTGAAGGCCGGTCCGCTATGGCAACTCGTGCAGCCCAGTTCCACCGCCTTGTTCATGCCGCGAATCTGTTGTTCAGTCAGCGCCGAGGTATCGCCGCCGGCATATTTGTCGTAAGCGCTGTTCGGGGTAATCAACGTTCTTTCATAAGCGGCGATCGCCTTGGTCGCGGTATCCTTCGAAATCTCGCCACCCGGGAAGGCTGCATCGAAAGCGGTCTGATAACCTTCTATCGTTTTCAGGCGCGCGACCACATCGTCCCAGCTCTTCATGCCCATCTCGATCGGATTGGTGACAGGGCCCGCCGCCTGATCTTCGAGGCTGGCCGCACGTCCGTCCCAGAACTGCACCTTGTTGAAAGCCGCATTCCAGACCGTCGGCGCGCTGCGGCCTCCGGTTTGACCGTTCACGCCCATCGAATTCGGCCGGTTGTCTTCGCCGCCCAGCATCGTATTGTGACAGGAAGCGCAAGCCACGGTGCCGGTGGATGACAAACGCGGGTCGTGATAGAGCTGTTTACCCAGTTCGACCTTCGCTTCGGTGGTCGGATTGTCGGCCGGCGCAGGCGCCTCGGTCGGCAATGCTTCGAGCGCCCAAGCCACTGAAA
>Ga0207968_100166_pt1 | contig 29372 bp, 28 predicted proteins | sample LakWasMet21_HOW5_2_FD_183867 | JGI IMG/M metagenome (GOLD analysis project Ga0207968, IMG submission 183867) | Freshwater sediment methanotrophic microbial communities from Lake Washington under simulated oxygen tension - Sediment Metagenome... | ecosystem: Environmental > Aquatic > Freshwater >...
GTCCCCTTGTATTGAAGCTGCGGATACGATGTTAATGTCATATAGGGCATGGATAATAATGATTTCCCTGCATGGAAAATGTAGAATCCGACTGAAACACCCTATCGTCATTGAGGTAACATGAATAATAAGTCGCGCCAGGCACCGCAGAGTTTGGAGCTCAAGCAAGCCCTCCAGGCCGTCCTTGCCAAACAGGAGGGGGTTAAGCTAGCCATTTTGTTCGGTTCGTTGGCGTCCGGCACTGCACGCGCAGAGAGTGATCTTGACGTGGCGGTGGATGCGGGGCACCCGCTCGACGCCGCCGAGAAAATGCAGTTGATCGGCGATCTGGCGGCCGCCACCGGCCGACCTATCGACTTGGTGGATCTGCAGTTCGTCGGTGAGCCGCTTCTGGGGCAGATTCTTCGGTACGGCAAAAGGCTTATCGGTAACGATACTAGTTACGGTGATCTGATCCGCAAACATCTTTTCGAGCAAGCGGATTTTATGCCTTATCGCAGCCGAATCCTGGCCGATAGGAGAAAAACTTGGATCGGGAAGTAATCGAACAAAAACTGGAATCTTTGCGCCGTTGTCTTAGACGCGTCGCGCAAAAGTGCCCAGCGGATGCGGAAGCGTTGGGCTTGGATCTTGATCTCCAGGACATCATAACGCTGAATCTAACGCGAGCAGTGCAGTTATGCGTGGACATCGGAGCGCACCTAATAGCAGGCATGGAGGACAGGCTGCCTCCGGATACAATGGGCAACACCTTTGATATCTTGGCCGAGGCCGGTGCCATCCCGGAAGAACTGGCGTTTCGCCTCAGGAAGGCGGTAGGCTTTCGGAATATTGCAGTGCATAACTATGAGGCCATCGATTGGATTATCGTGCATGCCATAGCTAGCCAGCACCTCGATGATTTCACGGAATTCGCTAAAGTCATCGCCGCCGAACTCGAGAAATGAACTTGCTCATCGTTCCCGCGCGGGAGAATGGGAACGATGAAATGAGGTGGTTGAAACAAGAGAGACGGGGTTATAAACCCCGTCTCGCCAAATGCCTATCACCCTCTCCTGATGGAGAGGGAGGGGTGAGGAGAATCAAAATTAAGGAAATTTGCCTTATTTGACTCCACCTCATCCTAACCTTCTCCCTCAAGGGAGAAGGGACTTCCGTTCCTGCTTCGACAAGCTCATCACGAACGGGTGGCTGCATTTAGGAAAGTGCACTGGTTCCCAACCTCCTGGTTGGGAACCCAGGCTCTGGAAGCTCTAGCTTCCTATTTTTACGGGAAGCTAGAGCTTCCAAGACGGCGCTCCCAAGCTGGAGCTTGGTATTGATAAATTAAGAATAAAATAACTATAACCCGATATAGTTACAGGAATGACCAGAATAAACCGATCTGTTGTAACGAATGATCGATAAAATCGACCCCAAAATTTTGATCTACAGAAAAATTAAATCTAACCCATGATTGATCTGCACTGCCACATGCTGCCCGGCATTGACGATGGCCCAAAGACCATGGAACAATCGCTGGAAATGGCGCGTTTTGCGGTTGAACAAGGAACCCTCCGCTGTGTAGTTACCCCGCATATCCAACCAGGGTGCTACGATAACGAAGCCGAAAACATCCAGCGCATATTCGAAGCGTTCCAAATACAATTGGCTGCCGAAAATATTCCGTTGCAGATCGGCATGGCGGCCGAAGTGCGGGTCTGTGCCGAGTTGCCTATGTTGATCAATCAGGGCAAAATCCCCTTTCTCGGCCGCTGGCAGGGCATGCAATTGATATTGCTGGAATTCCCTCACGACCAGATTCCGGTCGGCGCGGACAGGCTGATCAACTGGCTGATCGAGCGCGACATTCTTCCGGTCATTGCGCATCCGGAGCGCAACCAGAGCGTGATGCGCCAGCCGGAAAAGATCACCCCCTTTGTTAATCAAGGCTGCCTCCTGCAAATTACTGCGGATTCGGTGACCGGATTGTTTGGCGAAGTCTCGCAAAAAGTGGCGCTTTCCTTCATTCGAAATGACATGGCCACGCTGATTGCGACCGATGCGCATAATATGTATAAGCGTCGGCCGACCCTGAAAGCCGCGCGGCATGCACTATTGCCGATCATCGGCGCCGATAAGGTACAGGCTCTGTTCAGCGCTAATGCCGAGACGATGCTGTCATGACCAATGTTCGCCATTTCGTTTCCATGCCGGCGTTACGGGCAGTCTTGTATGTGGCGGCTATTTTGGGATTGATCCTCCTGGCCAATATCGCCCTACGTTGGTCTTTGGCGGACGTTTACGCGACACAAGTGAGCCATCACCTGGATACGGTGAAAAAAGACTCGTCCAACAAAAATGCAAAACAATGGCGCCAGACGCGTCAGCATCTGGAACGAACTCTGGAACTGCGCCCCGCTTATGCGCGATATTTTGAACTGGCGGAAGCTTTTTACCAGAGATTGGATTCCTTGGAGTTCCGTAGAAATCCCCTTATCCAGGAGCTAGATTGGCATAATAATGAACTTGAAGCCCTAAACTATGCCCGCCGCGGTTTGCGCCTAACACCTTCCTGGCCCAACCTTTGGAATCGCTTGGTGATTAGTAAGTTTTTATTAAAACAATTCGATAACGAGCTGACGGGCGGGATCGAACGGGCAGTGCAATTGGCGCCATGGGAGCGGCCTATTCAATATAGCGTGGCAATATTGGGGTTGGATTATTGGCCAATCTTACAGGAGGAGGCGCGTCTGCATGTATTGCAAGCCATTGAACAAATATTGGCGATGGATCAAATAAGACATAGCAAGATTTATGATGCAAGGAAAATCTTATCCCGAACCAATTTTTCTCAAGCTTGTGAGAAACAAGCCAAGAGTGAGGCTAATAGTCAACTGCATAGCTATTGTCCTTAATTTAACTTGAGTTCATATAAAAATCAGCGAACCGAGGACCAATAAGTTTTCAATTGCACTAAATAAAATAACCAAAACCAGGGCAAAAATGCTATCAAATCAATCCATTCTTATCGCCGGTGGAATAGGTTCATGCGGCAACACCATTGTGTCTATAACATTGGCCAAATATAATCTGCGGCGAGTCGTCATTTATTTATGGGGTGAAATGAAGCAATGGGAAATGGACAAGCCCTATGCCAATGACCCGCGCGTTCGACGATGTGCGCGATAAGGATTGTTCTTCTCGTCCACTGGATGGCTTGATTATATAGATCATGTCGCTGCGACCAAGATTATGTCCACTGCAGAATATAATCCATTCGAGTATATCAAAACCAAGGTAATGGGTGCGACGGGCTTGATTGATGTGTGCATAGATCGAGGTGTTAAACGGACATTCAACTGGAAAACTTGGCAGTATCATACAAAAACGGATACGGGCAAATTTTGCTGAAAATTTTAAAAGAACCAATTTTGTGAATGTTTTCCTTGTGGGTATGAAAGTATTTGTGAATAAAGCATGCCCTTATCCTCAGAAATTGAAATAGAGCTTATCTTATGATAGTTCACTGTGCGCCAGCTGAAAAATTTATCGACTCCTTTATTGATATAATTAATGATGTTTTTGATTCAAAAAGACATTTGTTTATCGTCAATGAAAATAATAAATATGTGATTAAAAAGAGATCAAATATAATTTTTTTTTCAAAAAAATATGGAAAGATCAGGCAAATTGCTGTTTATTTGTATCAGTTAAACAAAGCTGACAAAATAATACTGCATGGTTTATCTGATAGGAACGTATTGATATTGTTTTTTCAGTTTTGGATATTGAGAAAATGTTATTGGGTAATGTGGGGGTCTGACCTATATTTTTTTCAAAATAAAAGAACAACCTTTCGCGAAAAGTTATTTGAAAAAGTACGAGCATTTGTCATTAAAAGAATGGGGCATTTTGTGACTTATGTTAAAGGTGATTATGAGCTTGCGCAGAACTGGTATGGGGCTAAAGGCCAATATCATGAATGCATTATGTACCCCAGTAACCTTTATAAAGAATATACAGTGCCGTCGAAAAATGGCGATTTCGTGAATATTCTTGCAGGTAACTCCGCCGATTCTAGCAACAATCATTCAGAGATATTCGAAAAGCTAGTAACTTATAAGGACGAAAACATTATTATTTATTGCCCGCTTTCTTATGGTTCTGAAGAATATGCAGGGCAGGTGGTGCAAAAAGGTAAAGAGTTATTCGGTGAAAAGTTCATTCCTCTGTTGGACTTTATGCCATTTAATAAATATCTTGAAATATTAGGTCAAATTGATATAGCCGTTTTCGCGCACAGGCGCCAGCAAGCCATGGGAAATGCCATTACTTTGCTGGGGCTGGGCAAAAAGGTTTTCATGAGAAGCGATGTGACTTCTTGGCAGTTATTTAAAGATATTGGTGTGAAAGTGTTCGATTTTGAGTCTCTAGAAGCTTCATTAATTTCAGATTCAATCAAAATCGACAATAGCTATAAAATTAAAGAATTTTTTAGTGAAGAAAAATTAAAAACCCAACTTAAAAATATATTTGATAGCTGAACATGGCTTACTATACAGAAGAAGCATTAAGGAATATTGGATTCAAGCATGTTGGCTGCAATGTAAAAATCAGCGATAAAGCCAGTATTTACAATCCTGAGCAAATTGAAATTGGTGACTATTCTCGCATCGATGACTTTTGTGTTATTTCTGGGAAAGTAAAAATTGCAAAATTTGTGCATATAACTCCGATGTGTCTTGTTGCGGGTGGTGAAAAAGGGTTGGTTATTGAGGATTTTGTTGCTCTTGCTTATGGAGTTCGAGCTTTTACACAGTCTGATGACTATAGCGGTAAAACCATGACAAACTCAAATATTCCCAAGAAGTTTAAAAATGAAAAAAAAGCACCTGTTTTGATAAGAAAACACTCTATTGTAGGGGCTGGTTCAATCATCATGCCGGGCGTAACCCTCAATGAAGGGACCTCGATTGGCGCAATGTCACTGGTGCTTAAATCAACAGATGCATGGAGTATCTATGTAGGGAATCCAGCAAGGAAACTAAAGGATAGGAGCAGGGATTTGCTTGAACTGGAAAAACAGTTTTTAGAAGAGTTAAAAGCACAAAGTCAGCCGATATAACGATACCTACAGTTCGCGACGAAGTTATAAGGAAAAGGTAAATAGAAATGAACGCAATTCCCTTCAATAAACCCTACATGACCGGCAAAGAGCTTTACTATATTGCCGAAGCGCATTTTAACGGAATGCTGGCTGGTGACGGCCCCTTTACCAAACGCTGCCATACATGGTTGGAAACCACTACGCAAAGCCATAAAGCTTTGTTGACGCATTCATGCACCGCGGCGCTGGAAATGGCGGCTATACTTGCCGGCATCGGTCCCGGCGACGAAGTTATTATGCCGTCATACACTTTTGTGTCCACCGCCAATGCCTTTGTTTTGCGCGGGGCGACGCCGGTTTTTGTGGATATTCGTCCGGATACACTTAATATCGATGAAAATAAGATCGAAGCCGCCATTACGTCTAAAACCCGCGCTATCGTGCCGGTGCATTATGCGGGGGTGGGATGCGAGATGGATACCATCATGGATATTGCCAAACGGCATGGTCTTTTAGTGATCGAAGATGCCGCCCAAGGTGTTATGGCTAAATACAAGGGCAAGCCGCTTGGCAGCATTGGCCACATGGGTGCCTTCTCCTTCCATGAAACCAAGAACATTATTTCCGGCGAGGGGGGGGCTCTGCTGATTAATGATAGGGAATTCGCCGAGCGGGCAGAAGTCATTCGTGAAAAAGGCACTAATCGCAGCCAGTTTTTCCGGGGACAAGTGGATAAATATACCTGGTGCGACATCGGTTCCTCATATCTCCCAGGAGAATTGATCGCCGCATTCCTGTGGGCGCAAATGGAAGAGGCGGAGTTGATAACACGTCGGCGCCTTGATCTTTGGGATGCTTATCATGATGCATTCCTGCCCTTGGAACAGGCCGGATTGATTCGTCGACCTATTGTGACGGCGGAATGCTCTCATAACGCACATATGTATTATTTATTATTGCCTAACTTAGAACTACGCACCGAGTTTATACAAAGGCTTAGAGGCAAAGATATTTTTCCCGTTTTCCACTATGTCCCTCTTCATCAAGCACCGCAAGGTCAAATTTGCTCCCGTGCTTCTGGTTCGTTGGATCATACTGAGAATTTGGCTGATCGATTAGTACGCCTACCGTTATGGTTGGGTATGGAGTCAGACCAATCTCGGGTCATTGATGAGGCTGTCGAAGTGCTGCTAACTGCGAATGGAAGAAACAAAGAAAGAAGCGTGAAGCCTTCGAGCCATAACATCCCGGTTTTGGGCGCTGTTTGAGATGGCGGATGAAGTTATCGCAAACTACAGGGCGAGTTGGCATGGGTACTATACGGAGGAGAGGTTAAACATTTTGGAATGCGGGCATATCGCTTAAAGCGTTTTAAAGTATTACGAAACCAAATTTGAGTTATTTGCCGTTGCCATGAGCTTAAAACAGAAAACTTTTTCCTCCGTTCGTTGGACAGCATTTGTCGCGGTGTTTCGTGCGACTTTACAGTTGCTGCAAGTTGCAATATTAGCGCGTCTGTTAGCCCCTCATGATTTTGGTTTAATGGCCATTGTTACGGCTATTCTAAGTTTTTTGAACATATTTGCTGATATGGGTATTAGTAGCGCGATTATTCATCGGCAAAATATAAGTCAACAGCAATTCTCTAGTCTCTATTGGCTGAATTTGCTGATGGGCTTTACTATGATGGTTTTACTTTCAGCGGCGAGTCCTTTCATTGCTAGTTTTTACCAGGATTCTCGCTTAACCCTGCTGGTTACATTAGCATCATCAAGTTTTTTTATTACTGCATTTAGCCAGCAATTACGCGTTAAAGCTGAGAAGGATCTTAAATTTGCTAGCCTTGCACGTATTGAAGTAATAGGTGCAATAGTTAGTTTTATAGTCGCCGTAGTTATGTCGTACAAAGGTTTTGGTGTGTTTTCTTTAGTAGGAGCGAGCATTGCTAGTGCTATTCTGACTAGTCTACTTTCATGGTTAATACTTGCAAACGGTTGGCGTCCACAGTGTCGTTTGCGATTGGCTGAGATAAGGGAGTTTCTTAGTTTTGGTGCATATATGGTCGGAAACAATATCGCTAATAATGTAAATATGATGGCTGATATTTTTTTAGGTGGCCGCTTATTAGGTGCTGTTGATCTTGGTTTATATAGTTTGCCGCGTAACCTAATTCTACAAGTTCAGTTTCTCATTAATCCTATTGTGACACGGGTTGGTTTTCCTGTGATGTCAAAATTGCAAGATGACACTGAGCAACTAAGGACAATTTACCTTAAAACCATACGTATGACTGCATCAATTAATTCCCCACTTTATATCGGGATGTTTTTTTTTGCACCAGAATTCGTTGCGATTTTATTTGGAGAGAAATGGATGGCTTCTGTTGATGTCATGCGAATCCTCGCATTATGGGGATTATTAAGGTCTACTGGGAATCCTGTTGGCAGTTTATTACTGGCCGTAGGCAAAGGAAAACTTGCGTTTAAGTGGAATTTGGCTCTTGTGTTGTTTATCCCCTACGCACTTTGGTGGGGCTCACATTATGGCCTTACCGGTATGACATTAGGCCTGGTTGGCTTGCAATTGGTATTGTTCATTCCGGCATGGGGTTTTCTGGTTAAGCCTAGTTGCAAGGCAGGTTTAATGGAGTATATTAAGCAAGTAATGATCCCGCTATGGATAAGTCTAGTCGCTGTGGCATTAGGCTATCTTGTGGTTGTTTTCACTGAGTTTTTGCTGCTTTATTATGCAATTGATTTTAAGCTGTCTGCTATTATTCGTCTTATTATGGGGTTAGGTGTGGCGGCTATCGTATATATTGGGATTAGTTATTTTTTTAATAGGGATTGGACAAGATCCATGTTACAGCTTGTAGCCATAAAAGGGTAATCTGATTACATAGTTGGTCTGGCTCATGTTGGGAGATCGGGAACCTACTTCCTGAAAAGCCGAGCCTTTCATTGAGAAGAAGAAACTCTGTTGATCCACTATTTTCGGATCCAAAAGATGATGTTGCTCGTGCCCATTACGAAAGCATATCGCTCCGCGGCTTGGATTATCAGACAAATAGCCTTTGTGTAAAGAGTTTAGGAAATTGACGGTCTGATAAGTAGTCTGTTAGTGCTGTTCTTTTGCCTAGTAGACTTTTTTGTTGTGTACAAAATGGTAATCAGTTATCGATAATCAATTAGTCGGCAAATTCCAAGAAACAAGCCAACTCCACTCTACATAATTAAATATAAAAAACCAGATTAATTTTACATAAGCGCCATACAAAAAGTTCGCAAGTATTGTTTTTTGCCGGTTAAAGCTAACATAGCTATTCCGAAAAAAATACCATTCGGCATGTTGTTAGGTGATTAAGTGCTTATATGTGATGATAAATTCAAATAAATCGGCAGTTTATACTATTCTAATATCATACGTTCTACTGGTGTTGACTCAATGGTATGCAGGTTATCTTGAGATAACTATGGGTGGGTTTATTGATGGTCCTATAAAAGTAGCTTGGTTCATTCCAGTTGTAGTCTTTATGCTGTATAGGCCAGGATATATAATTTTTCGTAACAGATACTCGCCGTTAAATTTTGTTTATGTAGTATTATTATGCTCCTTTATTGTTGGAACGGTTGGTTTGGTGTTTGAATACAATGCTATTTATGTATTTGGTGACTTAATAAAAATGTCATCTTTTTGGTGTACTTTGGCCATTGTGCTGAATAGCTTGGATAAAAGTAATTCCTATGAGGGTGTTTTAAAAAAATTTCTATATTTAGTGTTGTATTCTGGCGTATTCGATGCGCTATATGCGCTGTATGTTTCAAGTATTAGTGTTGTTAAAGTTCATAATGTCGCATATTTGTATGCTTTGATAATCGTTATGACTTGTTCAAAATATGTTAGGTTAAAGGCTGGAATAAAAACTATTTTAGTTCTTCTGTTTGTTTTGGCGGCGTGTTATTCTGGAAAACGATTTAATTTAATTATTTCCTTTGTTATTTTATTTCTATATGGATATTTAAAGCAACGGTCTTTGGGTAAGATATTATATTGTTTGGTAATTGTTCTTTTGTCTTTTGGCGTGTACTTTGTTTTTAAATTTGACATTATGGGTGGCGCTTTATACGAGATAAAAGGGGTGAAAAATTTTATCTATCTGATTGAAGATGTTCAAAGCGGAGAAGGGGATCAAAGTTACGAGGGCAGAATGTATGAATTATATAATGTGCTTGAACATTATGTGCGGCATCCGTTTCAAATAGTTACTGGAAGTGGCTTGGGTGCCTCAATTAATATGATTTACGACACGCATGTTTATGATTCAGATGGTAACATGCATCACGCTCATATATTGTGGGTAGTGCTTTTGCTTAGAGTTGGGATCATTGGGTGTTTATTTTTTATATGTTTTTTTATTTTTTGGATGGGGTTGGTCATTAAATTTAAATTAAAAAATAGTCATTCATTTTATGATTCTGGTGGGTTGTATTCGTTTTTGGTGTTTTTTTTAACGTTAGCTGCATCTTTTAAATCTAATACGTTCATTAGTGATTCAGGTTTGATTATAGGCGTGGCATTGTATCTTGTGAGTATAAATAAAAATCAGTGTTTCTATAGAAAAAGTATGATTTTAAATAAATATTCATTTAGATAATTTAATTTTATTGAGTTTCATGTGAAAATATTACAAATTATAACATCACTTAATCCTGCTGATGGTGGTCCCATGGAGGCCTTGAAACAGTCTCTTCCTATTATTCAGGCACTCGGGCATCATGTTGAAGTAGTGACATTAGATAATCCAGAATCCTTATGGTTATCTGATTTTCCAACCATTGTTCATGCTTTAGGTCCTACACGGCTTAATTATCGTTTTTGCCCTAAGCTAATTGGGTGGTTGTCTGAACATGTTGATGATTTTGACGTGGTAATTGTAAGAGGGATATGGCAATATGGTGGTTTTGCAACTTGGAGAGTATTAAAAAATAAAAATATTCCTTATTATGTTTTTACTCATGGAATGTTGGACCCTTGGTTTAAAAAAAATTATCCGTTAAAGCACTTAAAAAAATGGTTGTATTGGGTAGTGGCTGAGTATTGGGTTTTACGCAATGCTAAAGCTGTATTATTCACTAGTGAAGAAGAAAAGATTTTAGCTCGCCAATCTTTTTGGTTGTATCGTTGTAATGAAAAAGTGGTAAATTATGGTACGTCTTTGCCACAAGGTAATATTGATGAGCAAAGGCATTCATTTTATAACCAATTCCCTAGCCTGAAGAATAAGCGATTGTTATTGTTTTTAAGTCGCATCCATCCTAAAAAGGGTTGTGACATATTAATTGAAGCTTTTAGTAAAGTTGCGCATATTGATGATGCTTTGCATTTGGTTATTGCCGGTCCTGATCAGATAGGTTGGAAAAAAGATTTGTTGCAACTTGCAAAACAATTAAACGTATCCGATAAAATTACTTGGACTGGCATGATTACAGGTGATTTAAAATTTGGGGCTATTAATTCTAGTGATGCTTTTGTTCTTCCCTCCCATGGTGAGAACTTTGGTATTGTAGTATCTGAAGTATTGGCTTGTAATCTTCCTGTTTTGATTTCTAATAAAGTGAATATTTGGAGAGAAATTGAACAAGAAAATGCGGGACTTGTCGGCGAAGATACTCTGGAAAGCACTGTTTTTTTGTTAGAAAAATGGCTTGGTTTGTCTGTTGAAAAAAAATTAGAAATGAAAGCCAATGCACGCGAGTGTTTTTTGCGTAATTTTGAAATCAAAAATGCTGTCGTATCTTTAATAAATACTTTAGATGTAACCTCTAAAAATCCTCATGACTAAGTTAACATAAAAAATCTGGTAAAATCAGGGCATGTGAATCTAACTTTGAGAATGATAAATGAAGCACATTAAAGTATTGAATAAATAATGGCAATGCTCGCTGCTTCCCGATATACCTTCTGGGCGCGTTTTGGTTTGACTATGGCTCATTATTTATTCTCTCATGCCTCTAAGGTATCGCAAAAAGCTTGAAAATTAGTTTTTATGTTTTTAGTCGATCTAAGAGACAGAAAAAACGGACTTCCATGCTAAACACGAAAGAGTCAAATGTTCCCCAAAAGCCGATTTTGATTGCCTTGTGTGATTGCTACTTTTGGGAGTATATTTATAGAGAGGTCCCTTTATGACAAATATATCAGTGTTAATTTTGACAAAAAACGAGCAGCAAGACCTTCCTGGCTGCTTGGAAAGCGTCGCATGGTCGGACGATATTCATGTTTATGATTCAATGAGCACAGATGATACCGTGGCGATTGCAGAGAAGTTTGGTGCAAAAGTCACTCAAAGAGGATATGGTGAAAGTAAACTTATTTTTGGAGGAGACGAAGCCTCGCACAAAAATTGGGGGCTAAAAAATATCCCTTTTAAGTATTCTTGGGTATTGCATCTTGATGCTGATGAACGAACGACACCTGAATTAGTAAATGTATTAAGAGAAACCATCTCTGCAGATAGGGATCATGTGGCGTATCGTGTTCAACGCCGGGATTTTTTTCAAGGAACCTGGCTTAAACATGTGCAGACATCCCCTTTTTATCTGCGTTTGTTCAGGCCGGAAAAAATGCGCTACGAGCGTTTGGTCAACCCAGTATCTATTCCTGATGGGCCTGTAGGGCAGGTATCGGGCTATTTGAATCACTTTCCGTTTAGTAAGGGCATCGGCCACTGGATAGATCGCCACAATTCTTACAGTCGATTTGAAGCGCAGCAAATTATCGACAATCGTAAGAAGGGGGAAGAATTTAGTCTGTTTAAGGCTTTTACGGCATCTGATTTTCACGAACGGCGTTATCATCAAAAAGAGCTGTTTTACCGATTGCCTTTCCGTCCACTCATTAAGTTTTTGTTGTTGTATGTCGGAAAACGAGGTTTTTTAGATGGCAAGGCAGGATTCACCTACGCAATGTTGCAATCGATCTATGAATATTTGATTGTGCTGAAAACTCGCGAAATTGAGGCGCAATTAGACAAGTGAAAATATTGCTCTATGGAATCAATTACGCACCTGAATTGACAGGCATCGGTAAATATTCCGGTGAAATGTGCGATTGGCTGGCGGAAAGGGGGCATGAAGTCAGAGTCATTTGCGCACCTCCTTATTACCCCGAATGGCGCATCGGCAGTGGCTACTCCGGTTGGTGTTACCGGCGTGAGCAACTGCAGACTGTCAACGTGCTTCGTTGTCCGCTGTTTGTACCGAAACAGCCGTCAACGTTAACGCGTTTATTGCATTTATGCAGTTTCGCGCTGACCAGTTTACCCGCCATTTTTAGTCAATGGCGCTGGAAGCCTGATGTTATCCTCACGATCGAACCGACATTTTTTTGTGTGCCCGCTGCATTACTGTTAAGCCGGTTGACTGGCGCCCAAAGCCTTTTGCACATTCAGGATTTCGAACTGGATGCGATGCTGGGACTGGGTATGGCGAAAAATGGACGCTTAAAGGCCATGATTTGTCAGGCGGTTGAGACTTTTTTTATGCGCCGTTTTAGCGCGGTAAGTTCGATATCGAGTTCGATGCTGGCCAGAGCCGGAAACAAAACCCAGCAGTCTGGGCCGTTGTATTTTTTTCCTAATTGGGTGGATACCGATTTCATCAAGCCTGGAGTGGATGCTTCCAGTTTTCGCCAGCGCTGGGAACTGTCTGATACGTCGCAAGTCGTTTTGTATTCCGGCAATCTGGGCAAAAAACAGGGGCTGGATTTATTGCTTCAAGTTGCCAAACACTTATCTTACGAACCTGACGTCGTGTTTTTGATCCTTGGCGAAGGAGCTGAAAAACAAAACTTGATCGAACAGGCTGAACGGCTTGATCTGCACAATGTGCGCTTTGAACCGTTACAGCCTTATGAAGATTTGCCGGCACTGATGGCTTTGGCCGATGTGCATCTGGTGATCCAAAAGAAAGGCGCAGCCGATGCGGTGCTGCCATCCAAACTGACCACCATACTGGCCGCCGGCGGTTATGCACTGATTACCGCTGAAGCGGAAACAGAGTTAGGCCTATTGTGCGAGCAATATCCCGGCATCGCCGAACGTGTTGAGCCCGAAAATTTAGAGCAATTTCTTGCGTCTTTGAAGACTATGCTCAACGCTGCGAAAACCGGCCGTCCGCGTGTCAATATGAAGGCCAGACAATACGCTTTGGAAAAGCTGCGTAAGGAAGCGATATTGCAGAATTTTGAGCAAATATTATTGGGTTTAGCTTCAAAAAATGCGATGCAAAAAAGCGATCCGAACGCGACTTATTGATTCCTTCGATGCTTTATTTCATCAAAACAACGTAACCATGCTTCAGCGATTCTCTTATCAACGTTTGCTCAGTTTAAGTGTTGCGCTTTGCCTAATGGCGTTTTTATTTATGGCGGAACTACAAGGCTGGACGGCGTATCGGGTCGCACCACCCTGGGATAAACTGATTCATGCTTCCGTGTATGGTTTTTTAAGCGGATTGTTGGGATGGGGAATGGTTACTTACCATAGGTTTTGGCGGCTATTGGTCTTGATGGCCATTCTGGGCATGGCGCATGAATGGTTTCAGTCTTATCTTCCAGGACGCATGTCAAGCGTCTGGGACTGGCTGGCGGATGTTTGCGGAAGTTCGATGGTTTTATTTTTATTGGCGTTGTCAAAACGAAAGGAAGACAGCACCCAAGGGCAGTTGTACCAATCACCATAGGAACGCGGTATGCTGGCTTCGCGTGAGAATGTGTTCTGAAATGTCCCTATGTTTAGCTTCCTTGGTTGGATTCCAGTGCAGAGCGTTGCTGTCATCGAGTTAATGTCCTGGTACAAATAATTTCCCTAATTAATTCGGCATTGTCGCGGAGAGAGCATGACAAGTGGGAGCGCTTTTTAAGCGCGAACGGGGTGGTTCAGCTGTATACGACCTTGAGTCGCGGTTACAAACCGCTCCCACCTCGCAGACCATAAACTTGGCACCGGACGGGATATGTGTCCCGCCCGTAATGTTTGCCGCTTTGGAATTCTCAGGATAATTCGCGTGGGTAAACAGTTTTCAAACGTTTGGGGCGGGGTTGCAAACCTCGCCCCGCTCAGGGAAATAATTTCCCTAATTTATTTGGCATTATCGCGGAGAGGGGCATGACATGTGGGAGCGCTTTTTAAGCGCGAACGGGGGGTTCAAGCTGTATGCAACCTTGAGTCGCGGTTACAAACCGCTCCCACCTCGCAGACCATAAACTAGTTGAAGAGTCGGTACATTGTGCTTATCTCCCCCAACTTCTGTTGGCCAAATCCTTAACCAGTCACTTTAAATTGTATTCATTAAGATTTATTTGCTTTCCTCTCAGGGAAGCATAGTCCCGTTTGTGCCGAAATCATCATGCGATGAATCGTTTCAATCGAACACAGTTTTTTTATTTCACTCAACGGAAAATGAAGATGGCTAAAAAAGTAGCATTAATTACGGGTATTACTGGGCAAGACGGCTCTTATCTGGCCGAGTTTTTATTGAAGAAAGGTTATGAAGTCCATGGCATCAAACGCCGAGCTTCGTTGTTCAATACCCAGCGCATCGATCATATCTATGAAGACCCGCATGTCAATAATCAGCAATTTATTCTGCATTACGGCGACTTGACCGATACGTCCAATCTGACCCGGATCATTCAACAGGTGCAGCCGGATGAAGTCTACAACCTGGGCGCGCAAAGCCATGTGGCGGTTTCGTTTGAAGCGCCGGAATATACCGCCGATGTCGATGCGATCGGCACCCTGCGTTTGTTGGAGGCAATACGGTTTTTGGGACTGGAAAAGAAGACCCGTTTCTATCAGGCTTCGACCTCCGAATTATACGGTTTGGTGCAGGAGATTCCGCAGCGTGAAACCACCCCTTTCTATCCGCGTTCGCCATATGCGGCGGCAAAGCTGTATGCCTACTGGATCACGGTCAATTACCGCGAAGCCTACGGCATGTATGCCTGCAACGGGATTCTGTTCAATCACGAGTCGCCGCGCCGGGGCGAAACTTTCGTGACCCGTAAGATTACCCGCGGCCTGTGCAATATTGCGCAAGGGCTCGAACCGTGTTTGCATATGGGTAACATGGACTCGCTGCGCGATTGGGGGCATGCGCTCGATTATGTCGAAATGCAGTGGCTGATGCTGCAGCAGGAACAGCCGGACGATTTTGTGATCGCGACCGGCGTGCAATATTCGGTGCGCCAGTTCATCGAAAAAGCAGCGCGTGAATTGGGCGTCGAGTTGACCTGGGAAGGGCTGGGCGTCGATGAAATCGGCCGCGTCGCCGCGGTGACCGGCGACAAGGCGCCCGCATTGAAAGCCGGGGACGTGGTGGTGCGGATCGATCCGCGTTATTTCCGTCCGGCCGAAGTCGAAACGTTGTTGGGCGATCCGAGCAAGGCGCGCGAAAAGTTGGGCTGGGTGCCGAGGATTACGCTGGATCAGATGGTTGCGGAAATGGTGACGACCGACCTTAATCATGCCAAGCAGCATGCCTTGCTGAAAAAGAACGGTTATGCCGTGTCAGTCAGCCGGGAGTAATGCGCATGAAAATTTCCGGAAAGGTTTATGTGGCCGGACACCGAGGCATGGTGGGCTCGGCTCTGGTCAGGCAATTAGAGGCGCGCGGCGATTGCGAAGTGGTCGTACGCACGCATCGGGAGCTGGATCTGACCGATCAGGCGGCGGTTGCCGGCTTCATGCAGGCGGAAAAACCGGATGTGGTGATTCTGGCGGCGGCCAAAGTCGGCGGCATCTGGGCGAACAACACCTATCCCGCCGAATTTATCTACGAAAACCTGATGATCGAGTCGAATATCGTTCATCAGGCGTATCGCAGCGGCGTCAAAAGATTGCTGTTTTTGGGCAGCTCGTGCATTTATCCGAAATTGGCGGCCCAGCCGATGCGTGAGGATGCGTTGCTGACCGGCGTGCTGGAAGCGACCAACGAGCCTTATGCGGTCGCGAAGATTGCGGGCATCAAATTATGCGAATCGTACAATCGCCAGTATGGCGTCGACTACCGTTCGGTCATGCCGACCAATCTGTACGGCCCGAACGACAATTTTCACCCGGAAAATTCGCATGTGATTCCGGCGATGATGCGGCGCTTTCACGAAGCCAAACTGAGTGACGCGCCCGAAGTCGTGGTCTGGGGCTCGGGCAAGCCGATGCGCGAGTTTTTGCATGTCGATGACATGGCCGCGGCATCGCTGTTCGTTTTGGAACTGGATGGGACTGCCTATCAGGCCAATACCGCCCCGATGCTGTCGCACATCAATGTCGGCACGGGCCGCGATGTAACCATTCGCGAACTGGCGGAAACCATGGCCAAGGTGGTCGGATTTAAAGGTCAAATCGGTTTCGACACGACCAAACCCGACGGCACGCCGCGCAAATTGATGGATGTTTCGCGCTTGGCCGATATGGGCTGGCGGGCTTCGATAGACCTGGAGCAGGGATTGCGGGATACTTATGCCTGGTTTCTTGCGCATGAAAGCGAGTTGCGGGGAAAGGAAGGGCACTGAAGCGGCTTGGAGCCGGACGGGATATATATCCCGTCCGTAATGTTTGAGGCCTTGGATTGGTGTAATGCTTTGCGCAGGAGAGGGTATTCTGCAAACTTTTGGGACGGGGTTACAAACCCCGTCCCGCTTAGGCGGAAAGGCGAGTTCGGTAGGCCGGATAAGCGTAGCGCATCCGGCAGCTATGCGGTGGATGCGCTATGCTTATCCACCCTACCTACTATTCATTTCTTAGGCTTAACGGCATTGGCCCTATTCGGCGAAGAGAATTGCCTGAATGCCTTATGGGGCTCCTTAATTACAGCATTTAAAATTTTTAATTGGGTTTATTTCTCAGGGGCACTGAAGCGGCTTGGAGCCGGACGGGATATGCACATCCCGTCCTTAATGTTTGAGGCCTTGGATTGGCGTAATGCTTTGCGCAGTAGGGTAGTCTGCAAACTTTTGGGACGGGGTTATAAACCCCGTCCCGCTCAGACGTAATGCTTTGCGCAGGAGGGTAGTCTGCAAACTTTTGGGACGGGGTTATAAACCCCGTCCCGCTCGAAAGCATCAACACAAAATAATTTCACAAGCGGTCCGATTGCCGGAAGGCGGTAATCGAATCAGCAGTGTTATCGAATACAAACATGGTTTAAAAGGATTAATGATGAAAATTACCGTATTTGGCAGCGGTTATGTGGGGCTGGTCACGGGGGCTTGTCTGGCGGACGTCGGCAATCAGGTGATGTGCATGGACATCGATCAGGGTAAGATCGACCGGCTCAAGCAAGGGATCATCCCGATTTACGAACCGGGCCTGGACGAAATGATCAAGAACAACATGGCCGAGGGACGCTTGCAGTTCACCACCGATGCCAAGGAAGCGGTGGATTTCGGTTTATTTCAGTTCATCGCGGTGGGCACGCCGCCGGATGAGGACGGTTCCGCCGATTTGCGCTACGTGTTGGCCGTGGCGAAAAGCATCGCCGAACACATGGGCGAGTACAAAATCATCGTCGACAAATCCACCGTGCCGGTCGGCACCGCCGATAAGGTCAAACAGACTGTCAAGGAGGTGTTGGCGCAACGCGGCGAAGCGTTGGAATTCGATGTCGTATCCAATCCGGAGTTTTTGAAAGAAGGTTCGGCGCTGGAAGATTTCATGAAGCCTGACCGCATCATCATCGGCACCGACAACCCGCGCACCACCGAACTATTGAGGGCCCTGTATTCCCCCTTCAATCGCAGCCGCGATCGGGTCATTGCAATGGACATCCGTTCCGCCGAGCTGACCAAATATGCCGCCAATGCGATGCTGGCCACCAAGATCAGCTTCATGAATGAGCTGGCTAATCTCGCCGAACGCCTCGGCGCAGACATCGAAAACGTCCGCCACGGCATCGGCTCCGACAGCCGTATCGGCTACAGCTTCATCTATCCGGGTTGCGGCTATGGCGGTTCCTGTTTCCCGAAAGATGTCAAGGCGTTGGAGCGCACGGCCAGGGAAATGGGCTATCACGCCGAATTGCTCTCGGCGGTCGAAAACGTCAATGACCGGCAAAAAGGCCGGCTGTTCGAAAAAATTTCCTCACACTACCCCGATGGGGTCAAGGACAAGGTGTTCGCATTGTGGGGGTTGGCCTTCAAGCCCAACACCGACGACATGCGCGAAGCCCCAAGCCGCGTGTTGCTGGAGGCGTTGATCGACGCCGGTGCCAAAGTTCAGGCCTACGACCCCGAAGCGCTGCAAGAAGCCCAACGCATTTACGGCAAAAAAACCGGCTTGATATATTGCTCCAAGCAGGATGACGCCCTGGCGGATGCCGATGCGCTGATTATCTGCACCGAATGGAAACAATTCCGCAGTCCGGATTTCGACAAATTGAGCAACATATTGCAAGACAAAGTCATTTTTGACGGACGAAATATGTACATGCCGAAGCATGTGAAACAAAGCGGTTTGCAGTATTATGCCATTGGACGGTGAATAGTTTGGGAATCTAAGCGGGACGGGATTTGCAATCCCGTCCCCTTCGTTTTGAGGCTGCCGGTAGCCTAAAGCTAGTGGAAACTCTGTGGACGGGGCTACAACATGCTCCGTCCGCAATTCCGTTAAGTTAAATAGTTCCGTAGGCCGGATAAGCGTAGCGCATCCGGCAGCTATGCGGTGGATGCGCTACGCTTATCCACCCTACCATATATTCATTTTTTAAACTTAACGGCATTGGCCCCGCCCGGCGAAGAGAATTGCCTGAATGCCTTATGGGGCTCCTTAATTACAACATTTAAAATTTTTAATTGGGTTTATTTTTTATGATTCCAGTCATTTTATCCGGCGGTTCCGGTACTCGGCTATGGCCCCTCTCGCGTACCCATTATCCAAAACAGTTTTTACCTTTAACATCGGAAAATACGATGTTGCAGGAGACCTGGCTACGATTAGAGGGCGTGCCCGCCTTAAGCTCGCCGATTGCCGTCTGCAATGAAGCGCACCGGTTTATGGTGGCTGAACAGTTGCGGGAGATCGATGTCAAGCCGGGCGCGATTATATTGGAGCCTTTTGGCCGCAATACCGCGCCAGCCATTGCCTTGGCGGCATTGTCAGCCCATCCGGATGAGGTGTTACTGGTTTTGCCTTCGGATCATGTCATTTTACAGGCGTCCGTGTTTCAAGAATCCGTGAAACAGGCGGAACGCTTGGCATTACAAAATTTCCTGGTCACTTTCGGGATCGTGCCGACGCATCCCGAAACCGGCTACGGTTACATCAAACGAGGAGCTGTCGCCGTCATGGACGATTCAGCTTATCCGGTGGCGGCATTTGTCGAGAAGCCAGACTTAAAAACGGCGCAAGGCTATTTGGAGAGCGGGGACTATCTGTGGAATAGCGGCATGTTTGCTTTCAAAGCCGGAGTTTTTCTACAGGAGCTGGAAAAATTCAATCCGCAAATGCTGGCCATTTGCCGGGAGGCATTTAATGCCGCGCAACGCGATGTCGATTTTGTTCGTATCCCGGCGAATATTTTCACTCCTTGTCCATCGGATTCGGTCGATTATGCCGTGATGGAAAAAACCGATAAAGCCATGGTGATTCCGCTGGATGCGGGATGGAACGATGTGGGCTCGTGGTCGGCTTTATGGGAGGTCACGGCGAAGGACGATCGGGGCAACGCGATACGCGGCGATGTGCTTACCGTCGATACGCATGATTCTTTTATCCATTCGGAGAATAAACTCGTTGCCGCCATCGGGATTAGGGATCTGGTGGTTGTGGAAACCGATGATGCGGTCATGATTGCGCCCAAGGACAGGGTGCAAGACGTCAAACTGTTGGTAGAGCAGTTGAAAAACGACAAACGTCGCGAAGCCGATGCGCACCGCAAAGTGTATCGGCCGTGGGGCTTTTATGACGAAATTGACATGGGAGAACGGCATAAAACCAAACGGATCGTGGTTAAGTCCGGCGCCAAGCTGTCCCTCCAGATGCACCATCATCGCGCGGAGCATTGGGTCGTCGTCAAAGGCACTGCCTTAGTGACCCGAGGCGAGGAGCAGGTGCTGGTGTCGGAAAATCAGTCGACCTTCATTCCTTTGGGAGTGACTCACCGTTTGGAAAATCCGGGCGTCATTCCGCTGGAAATGATCGAGGTGCAGTCCGGCAGCTATTTAGGCGAAGACGATATTGTCCGCTTCTCCGATCACTACGGCCGCCAAATCAAGCCCCTCTGATTTACGGAATGCTCTCTATCCGTCTTTAAACCCACTCACAAGGAAATCATGAAAAACAGCCGTGAAATCATTGCACTCAGCCCGATCCGCTTCGGCACCAGCGGCGCACGGGGCTTGGTGGAGGATTTGAACCCGGAGGTATGTTTTGCCTATACGCTGGCTTTTTTGCACAGCGTTCTGCCGCCGCCCGGTTCGCGCGTGGCGGTGGGCATGGATTTGCGCCCCAGCAGCCCTGCGATTGCCGGCGCTTGCGTGGCGGCGATCCGTCATGCGGGATTCGAGGCCGATTTTTGCGGCATCATCCCGACGCCGGCCCTGGCCTTTTATGCGCAGGCGCAAAACATCCCGGCCCTGATGGTCACCGGCAGCCATATTCCTTTCGACCGCAACGGCATCAAGTTTTATCGCCACGACGGGGAAATCACCAAGCAGGATGAGGCGGCCATCGGCGCCGCGGAGCTGACGCTGCCGGACGACTTGGCCGTTGCCGCCGCCCTGCCGGAAGCCAATCGTTCGGCTTATCGGGGTTTCATCGACCGCTATTTGCAATTTTTCGCACCGCAACAGCTGGCCGGCCTGCGCCTGGGGCTTTATGAGCATTCGAGCGTGGCGCGCGATCTGTTGCGCGAGCTGCTGGAAGCCTTGGGCGCCGAGGTCGTTGCGATCGAAAGGACCGATCAGTTCGTGCCGATCGACACCGAAGCGGTCAGCGCGGAAGATCAGGCGAAAGCCAGGCAATGGGCGAAGACCTACGGCTTCGATGCGATTTTGTCCACCGACGGCGACGCCGACCGCCCTCTGCTCGGCGACCAAAACGGCCAGTGGCTGCGCGGCGATATTGTCGGCATCCTGTGCTCGCATTATCTGGGCGCCGATGCGGTCGTCACGCCGGTCAGCAGCAATACGGCGATCGAAAAGTGTGGGCATTTTACGGTCAAGCGCACCCGGATCGGTTCGCCTTACGTGATCGAAGGCATGCAGGCGCTGGTAGGGCAGGGCCAGGATGCCGTGGTCGGTTTCGAGGCGAACGGCGGCTTTCTGGTTGCGACCGAACTGCAAAAAGACGGCCGCCGTTTGCAACCGTTGCCGACGCGCGATGCGGTGCTGCCGATGCTGGCCTTGCTGGCGCTGGCCCGGGAGCGCGGTGTCAGACTGTCCGAATTGCCGGCGAGCCTGCCGGCCCGTTTTACCGCCAGCGACCGGCTTCCCGCCTTCGCGACCGAGAAGAGCCGGCAACTGCTTGAGACGCTGGCGGGCTCGGAGCAGGCCGTCAGTTCCCTGCTTGGCGAGGTGTGCGGTCAGCCGTCGGGTTCCGATCAAACCGACGGCTTGCGATTGTTCTTCGTGAACGGGGAGATCGTGCATCTCAGGGCGTCGGGTAATGCGCCGGAACTGCGTTGCTACGCGGAGGCCGGGACACAGGCGCGCGCCGAAGAAATTGTCAGGTCCTGTCTGGCGCGCATAAAAGGCGGCTAACGTCATTGCGGGCATAACTCTTTGGGCAGGTGTACAATCTTCAAACTCTAAGCGGGACAGGATTTGCAATCCCGTCCCTTTCGTTTTAGGCTGCCGATAACCTAGAGCTAGTGGAAACTCTGCGGACGGGGCTACAACATGCCCGTCTTAAATTAAATAGTTCCGTAGGCCGGATAAGCGCAGCGCATCCGGCAGCTATGCGGTGGATGCGCTACGCTTATCCACCCTACCATATATTTATTTCTTAAACTAAAGCTAGTGGAAACTCTGCGGACGGGGCTACGACATGCCAGTCTTAAGTTAAATAGTTCCGTAGGCCGGATAAGCGCAGCGCATCCGGCAGCTATGCGGTGGATGCGCTAAGCGGGACGGGGTTTGCAACCGCGTCCCTCACGTTTTGAGGTTGCCGGTACCTTGAAGCTTGCAAGAAAGCCTACGGACGGGGCAGAATTATTGGGTTAGAAGGCCGAGCGCGGCATAGAAACCATGTGTGAGGATCATTGGCGGTGGCAGATAATCCAGATGGCTATAGATAAATCCGATCCACTTGCTTTTTTACCGTGAAAATCGATAGGCGAGTGGTGGGCGTCGCTCCCACAGACGAGTTTCCACCGGTTTGGGGCTGTCGATACTCTGAAAGTATTCGGAAACTCTGGCGCCGGACGGGATATGTGTCCCGTCCGTAATGTTTGCCGCTTTGGAATTCTCAGGATAATTCGCGGGGTAAACAGTTTTCAAACGATTGGGGCGGGGTTGCAAACCCCCGTCCCGCTCAGGTTCTCAGTGAACAGAGCTAACTTTTAATCGCAAAATATCAATAGTATGAGATTTATTAGATGAAAACTATACTCATCACCGGCGGCGCGGGCTTCATCGGCTCCGCCGTCGTTCGTCAATTCATCAACGATACCGATTGCCGCGTGATCAATCTCGACAAGCTGACCTACGCGGGCAATCTGCAATCCCTCGCTTCGGTGTCGGATAACCCGCGTTATCGCTTTGAGCAAGTGGACATCTGCAATGCGGCCGAAGTCGCCCGCGTGTTCCGCGAGCATCAACCGTCTGCCGTGATGCACCTGGCCGCGGAATCGCATGTGGATCGCTCGATCTCCGGCCCCTCCGACTTTATCCAGACCAACATCGTCGGCACTTATACCTTGCTGGAGGCTGCACGTGAATACTGGAACGGTCTGGACGCTGAACGCAAAGCCGCATTCCGCTTTCACCACATCTCCACCGATGAGGTATACGGCAGCTTGGGCGAGAACGGCTTCTTCACCGAAGAGACGGCTTATGAGCCCAATTCCCCGTACTCCGCCAGCAAGGCATCTTCCGATCACCTGGTGCGCGCCTGGCATCATACCTATGGCTTTCCGGTCGTCACCACCAATTGCTCGAATAACTATGGGCCGTACCATTTTCCGGAAAAACTGATCCCGCTGGTGATCTTAAACGCGGTCAACGGCAAAGCTTTGCCGATCTACGGCAAGGGGGACAACATCCGCGATTGGCTCTACGTGGACGACCATGCGCGCGCTTTACGGCTGGTGCTGGAACGCGGCAAGCTGGGCGAAACCTATAACATCGGTGGCTGGAACGAGAAGACCAATCTGGAAGTGGTGCAATCCATCTGCGCCATTTTGGATGAACTGCACCCGCAAGGCGCCCCGCATAGCCAGCTGATTACCTACGTACAAGATCGTCCGGGACATGATCGTCGTTACGCAATCGATGCCACCAAGATTGCGCGCGATCTGGGTTGGAAACCGCAAGAGACCTTCGAGTCCGGCCTGCGCAAGACCGTCGAATGGTATTTGCAAAATACCGATTGGGTGCAAAACGTGACCAGCGGTGACTATCAAAACTGGGTGCAAAAGAATTACGCGAACAGGAGTATGGCATGAAGGGCATTATTTTGGCGGGAGGTTCGGGTACGCGGCTTTACCCTGTGACTCAGGCTGTTTCGAAGCAGCTGCTGCCGGTATATGACAAGCCGATGATTTATTACCCGCTGTCCATTTTGATGTTGGCCGGGATACGTGAAATTTTGGTTATCTCTACGCCGCAAGATACACCGCGCTTCGAGCAATTGTTGGGCGACGGTAAACAGTGGGGGATCGATTTGAGTTATGCGGTGCAGCCTTCACCGGATGGCCTTGCACAGTCTTTCATTATTGGTGAGGAGTTCATCGGGGACGATGCCTGCGCCCTGGTACTGGGCGATAATATTTTTTATGGGCATGGGATGGACGTGCTGTTGCATGCCGCGGCAACCAAGCAAGAGGGCGGCACCGTGTTCGCCTATCATGTGGATGATCCGGAACGCTATGGCGTGGTTGAGTTCGATGAACAAGGTAAAGCGGTTAGCCTGGAAGAGAAGCCTGTTCAGCCTAAATCCAACTATGCGGTAACGGGACTGTATTTTTACGATAACAAGGTGGTGGATATCGCCAAATCGATCAAGCCTTCGGCTCGCGGCGAGCTTGAGATTACCACGGTGAATCAGATTTATCTGGAGCAAGGTAATCTGGACGTGAAGGTGATGGGGCGCGGCTATGCGTGGCTGGATACCGGTACGCACGAGTCTTTGCTGGAGGCATCGCTGTTCATTCAAACCCTGGAAAAACGCCAGGGGTTGAAGATCGCTTGCATCGAGGAAATCGCTTTTTCCAGAGGATATATTTCTGCCGAGCAGCTACAAGAATTGATCGTGCCGCTGGCCAAGAATGGCTACGGGCAATATTTGCAACGGCTGTTAAGGGAAGGCTGATATGAACATCGTTCCGACGGGCACCCCCGATTTGCTGATTATTGAGCCTAAAATCTTTGGCGATGAGCGCGGATTTTTTTTCGAGAGCTTCAATGCCAGGCGTTTCGCCGAGTTGACGGGTGTCGATTTGGCATTCGTGCAGGACAATCATTCAAAATCTGCGCGCCATGTTTTGCGCGGGCTGCATTATCAGATACGGCAGCCCCAAGGCAAGCTGGTGCGTGCGGTGGTGGGCGAGGTGCTGGATGTGGCCGTGGATATTCGCAAAAGCTCGCCGACTTTCGGGAAGTCGTTCAGTGTCATTTTAAGCGCGGAGAACAAGCGCATGCTGTGGATACCGCCCGGCTTTGCGCATGGCTTCGTGGTGCTCAGCGAAACCGCCGAGTTCCTTTATAAAACCACGGATTATTGGGCGCCGGAATATGAACGTTCGATTTTGTGGAGTGACCCGGCATTGGCGATAGACTGGCAACTGCACGGTGCGGCGCCGCTGTTGTCGGCTAAAGACCAGGCAGGTCAATTGCTCAAGGATGCCGAGGTTTTCGAGTGAAGGTAACGGGAGGAACAAGAAAAATTCTGCTCACCGGCAAGTCGGGTCAGGTGGGATGGGAGCTGCGGCGGAGTTTGTCCACCCTGGGGCAGGTGACGGCCGTTGGTTCCGCTGACCTGGATTTGGCCGATGCGGATGCGATACGGGGTTTCATCCGCCAGTTGAAGCCCGACATTATCGTCAATCCTGCCGCTTATACGGCGGTGGACAAGGCCGAGTCGGAACCCGATTTGGCGATGGCGGTGAATGCGATAGCCCCCGGTGTTCTTGCCGAGGAGGCAAAGCGTTTGGGGGCATTGCTGGTGCATTACTCAACCGATTACGTCTTCGACGGAACCAAGCAGGCGCCCTACGTTGAGGATGACCAGCCCAATCCGCTGAATGTCTATGGCGCAAGCAAACTGGCAGGCGAGCAGGCAATACGTAGCTCTGGATCGAATCATCTGATTTTGCGGACGAGCTGGGTCTACGGCGCACGCGGAAAGAATTTCTTACTGACCATGCAGCGGTTAGGAAGGGAGCGCGACGAACTCGGCGTCGTGAACGATCAAACCGGTGCGCCGACCTGGAGCCGGGCGATAGCCGAATGCACGTCCCAGATGCTGGCACAGCTTTATGTTCCTGGTGACAGTGCCGACTTGCCGGCAAGGCTAAGCGGCACCTATCACCTGACGGCTCAGGGGCAGACGACCTGGTACGGATTTGTTAACGAAGCTATAGCTTGCGGTTTGCTGGTTGGCCGGGATCAGCCGCCTGTTATCAAGCCGATTAACACGTCTGCATATCCAACCCCGGCCGTTCGCCCAATGTATTCCGTGATGTCCAACGCCAAACTTTTCGAGACCTTTGGCATCCGGCTGCCTTCCTGGCAGCAGAGTTTGGCGATGGTTCTGGAAGAGCTTCAGCCTGGGTGCTGAATTTAGTTCCGTAGGCCGGATAAGCGTAGCGCATCCGGCAGCTATGCGGTGGATGCGCTACGCTTATCCACCCTACCATATATCGCAAGCGGGACGGGGTTTGCAACCGCGTCTCTCAAGTTTTGAGGTTGCCGATACCTCGAAGCTTGCAAGAAAGTTCCGTAGGCCGGATAAGCGTAGCGCATCCGGCAGCTATGCGGTGGATGCGCTATGCTTATCCACACTACCCGTAAGCAGGAGTCCATGAGCAATTACCGACGCGTCTTCATTCCCGGCGGCGTTTATTTCTTCACCGTCGTAACCTATCTGCGGCGGCCCATTTTCTCCGCGCCGGAAAACGTCGATGTGTTGCGCGAGGCATTTAATCACGTCATGGCAAGCCGTCCGTTTACGATCGACGGCATCGTCGTGCTGCCCGATCATCTGCACTGTATTTGGCGCTTGCCCGAAGCCGATGCGGATTTTTCGGGACGTTGGAAGGAAATCAAAAAATACGTTTCGAAGCGAATCGGCACGAAAAGAAAAACACGCAATGCGATGGACGTGTGGCAGTCGCGGTTTTGGGATCATGTGATTCGCGATGAGGAAGATTGGCGAAGGCACATGGATTACATCCATTACAATCCGGTCAAGCACGGCTTGGCTGCCTCGCCCGCAGACTGGCCATATTCGTCGTTTCATAAAGCAGTAGCCAAGGGATGGTATCCGGAAAACTGGGGGCAGCAGGAGGGCCGGAATCGATAAGTGGCATGGATTTGGAATGAAGCTATGCTGTAGGGTGGATAAGCGCAGCGCATCCACCTTTTAGGCCCCTATGGTGGATGCGCTGCGTTTATCCACCAGATATTTATTTTTTAAACTTAACGGCATTGGCCCCGTCCGGCGAAGGCCTTTGGCATCCAGCTGCCTTCCTCACTGTCATTAAGTTAAGCCGTTCGTGCTGAGCCTGTCGAAGCATGAACGGCTTAACTTATGCGGTGCGGATTTCACCGTTCACCCTTCGACAAGCTCCACCACAAGGGTGATCTAAGGACAGGCGAACGGTGAAATCCTCCCGTCCCCTTCGTTTTGAGGCTGCCGATAGCTTAAAGCTAGTGGAAACTTAGCGGACGGGGCTACAATATGCCCGTCTTAAGTTAAATAGTTCCGTAGGCCGGATAAGCGTAGCGCATCCGGCAGCTATGCGGTGGATGCGCTACGCTTATCCACCCTACCATATATTTATTTCTTAAACTTAACGGCATTGGCCCCGTCCGGCGAAGGCCTTTGGCATCCAGCTGCCTTCCTGGCAACAGAGTTTATCGATGGTTCTGGAAGAGCTTCCGCCTAGGTGCTGAATTTAGCAATTTCCTCAAATAAGTGATCGCATAATGACTACTCATATCAATACCATTCTAGTCACCGGTGGCGCGGGTTATATCGGATCGCATACGTGCGTTGAGCTTCTCAACGCAGGTTATCAAGTGGTGGTGTTCGATAATTTTTGTAATAGCCACCCGGAATCCCTGCGCCGCGTTGAGCAAATTACCGGTAAATCCGTCATTACCTGCCAGGCCGATATCCGCGATATGAGCGCGATAACGGCCTGTATCGAGGCGCATGCCTGCCAGGCCGTCATTCATTTTGCGGGGCTGAAAGCCGTGGGTGAGTCGGTCGAAAAACCGCTTCGCTATTATGACAATAACGTGGCGGGTACGCTTTGCCTGTTACAGGCGATGCAAAACTGCGGCGTAAAAAACATCGTCTTTAGCTCTTCGGCTACGGTGTACGGCGAACCGCAATTCCTGCCGTTTACGGAAAAGCATCCGCTTTCCACCACCAACCCCTACGGCCAAACAAAACTGGTGATAGAAGAGATGCTGCGCGATCTTTACCGCTCGGATTCTTCATGGGGTATCGGTATCCTGCGTTATTTTAATCCGGTGGGAGCTCACCAAAGCGGCTTGATTGGCGAAGACCCGCAGGGTATTCCGAATAACCTGATGCCGTTTGTCGCGCAGGTCGCCGTGGGCAGGCGGGAGCAACTGAATGTCTGGGGAGGGGATTATCCTACCCCGGATGGCACGGGTGTCCGCGACTACATTCATGTGGTCGACCTTGCCGTGGGGCACTTGCGGGCGCTGGAGCGTCTTGCTCAGCCGCAGAGTTTTACGGTCAATCTCGGTACAGGGATAGGATACAGCGTGCTTGATGTCGTCAAAGCCTTCGAAAAAGCGAGTGACCGGTCTATTCCCTATGTGATCGGTCCGCGCCGTCCGGGCGATGTGGCTGCCTTTTATTCCGATCCTACATTGGCCGCAGAATTATTGAATTGGAAGGCCGGGCGCGGCATCGAAATCATGTGTGAGGATCATTGGCGGTGGCAGGTTAATAACCCCGATGGATATAGACAAACCTGATTATCATGCATCTATTTCGTGGTAATGATTTTTATGCGATATAGAAAATTTTCAGCGAGATGTAGCTTTCGCAAGCGGGACTGGGTTTGCAACCGCGTCCCTCAAGTTTTTGGCTGCCGATACCTTGAAGCTTGCAAGAAGGGCTAGACTGGCTGACCGATGTGGGCGGAAGTTTGATGGTTATGCTTTTATTGGCGTCGGCAAATCGAAACAAAGCTGAAAGTCACCCGGCGGGACGGGATTTGCAATCCCGTCCCCACAGTTTAGGAGCTGCCGATACTCCTAAGCATGTGGAAACTCTGCGGACGGGGCAGCATGCCCAGCAGGCAAGAATATTTGGGCAAAGCAATATGACTATGTATAAGAAATTTTCCTGTTGGCGTATGTTCAGTCTAAGTTTCGCGCTTTGCCTAATGGCGATTTTATTCATGGCGGAATTACAGGGCGTAACGGCGCATCGCGTCGCAGCGCCTTGGGACAAACTGGCTCATGCTTTCCTGTATGGTTTTTTGAGCGGGTTGTTATGGTGTGGGCTGGTGACTCACCATAAGTTTTGGCGGTTGTTGGTATTGATGGCCATTCTGGGCATGGGGCATGAATGGTTGCAGTCTTATCTGCCGGGACGTACTTCAAGCGTCTGGGACTGGTCGGCCGATGTGGGCGGAAGTTTGACGGTTATGCTTTTATTGGCATCGGCAAATCGAAACAAAGCCGACGTTGAAGGCCGTTATTCGCGATAACTTGATGCAGGGGCGAAGCGGGGCAACATGCCCCGTCCGGCGATAAGTGTTCAAACGAGTGGGGCGGAGGGTGTAACCCCCGCCCCGCTCGCCAAGCGCTTAATAAATGCTCAAGCCGGACTAACCGGAGTGACGTCTTTTATTATATC
>Ga0207968_100168_pt1 | contig 28851 bp, 29 predicted proteins | sample LakWasMet21_HOW5_2_FD_183867 | JGI IMG/M metagenome (GOLD analysis project Ga0207968, IMG submission 183867) | Freshwater sediment methanotrophic microbial communities from Lake Washington under simulated oxygen tension - Sediment Metagenome... | ecosystem: Environmental > Aquatic > Freshwater >...
CCAACTTATCCAGCTTGGTTTCACGTTCTTCCGCAGCAAACAGGCTTTCTTTGATCATGAGATTTTCAAGGCGGTGAATTATGCGGTTATTATCTCATGATGCTCGGTTTTTCGAGGTTCCCTATTGCTCCCCTGCCCTCAATCTTTTGAAACACTAACAGAAGCTCTTGAGCAGTTACTTCTGAAATTTTTCGATTGCCGATATAGGGGAAAATATCTCTCTCTAGGCGGCTGTACACTCTCCCTTTGTACGAGTCTGCCATATGCGGCATCTTCTTCTTATACCATTCCTCCGCAATGTACTTGAAAGAGTCTATAGCTGACTCTCCATTAAGCAGCCTTTCTTGCTCAATCTTTACATTTTTCTCTAATTCTCTAGATGTTTTCCTTTCTTGAGAAGGATCAACACCATTAGCAACTAGCTTTTTGAGTTCAAATGCTTTTTTTCTAGCATCTGCAAGTGTTGTTACAGGATAAGTTCCTAAAGATAAAGTCTTACGCTTGCCGTTGATGGAGTAGTCCATTCTCCACCATCTTGCATCATTTGGTTTAATCAGGAGGTACAAGCCATTGCCATCAAAAAGACGTACATCTTTTGTTGCTGGCTTGGTAGAACGTATTGTTACGTCAGACAGGAGTTCCTTAGCCATTTGCAGTAACTCCTAATGCAGTAACTGCATTTTTTGGTGTTACTGTAGAAGTTACTGTACTGCTTCGCAGTAACTTTGAGATGGCGGCTAAGGTTCCACCTATAAAAAAACCCCAAGTCCTTGTTTTTAAAGTACTTGAGGTTGTTTCGGGTACTACTAGATAATTCTTTGGTGGCGATGGGTGGGATCGAACCACCGACCTTGGGGTTATGAATCCCACGCTCTAACCGGCTGAGCTACATCGCCTTCTTGAGATCTTCAAAAAGAAGCGGAATTATAAATATCCGAATTCTGTTTGTCAAACGTTGAAGCGAAAATGTACCACATCGCCGTCCTTCACGATGTAGTCCTTGCCTTCGAGGCGCCATTTACCGGCATCTTTCGCGCCCTGTTCGCCCTTGTTCGCGATGAAGTCCTCATAGGCGATCACTTCGGCGCGGATGAAGCCGCGTTCGAAATCGCTGTGAATCACGCCGGCCGCTTGCGGCGCGGTCGCGCCGATCGGGATCGTCCAGGCACGGACTTCCTTCACGCCGGCGGTGAAATAGGTCGCCAGATTCAATAATTGATAGCCGGCACGAACCACGCGGTTCAGGCCCGGCTCTTCGAGCCCGAGGTCATCCAGGAACTCTTTCTTTTCCTCGTCGTCGAGCAAGGCGATTTCGGCTTCGATCGCCGCGCAAATCGGCACCACCATCGCACCTTCCTTGTCCGCGAAAGCCTGCACGCTTTCGAGCAGCGGATTGTTCTCGAAGCCGTCGTCCTGCACATTCGCGATGTACATGGTCGGCTTAATCGTCAACAGGCACAGGTCCTTGACCAGCGCTTTTTCGTCGTCCAAAAGACCGAGCGCGCGCGCCGGCTGGCCCGCATCCAGATGCTGATAGATTTTTTCGAGCACCGCCTTTTTCGCCAGCTCATCCTTGTTGCCCGATTTGGACGCTTTCTGGGCCCGCGTCAGCGCTTTTTCGACGGTCGCCATGTCGGCGAGCGCGAGTTCGGTGTTGATCACCTCGATATCGGAGACCGGATCGACCTTGCCGGCGACATGCACGACATTTTCGTCATGAAAGCAGCGCACCACGTGCGCGATCGCATCGGTTTCGCGGATGTTGCCGAGAAACTGGTTGCCAAGGCCCTCCCCTTTCGAGGCGCCGGCGACCAGGCCCGCGATATCGACGAACTCGATCGTGGTCGGCAAGATACGTTCCGGCTTCACGATCTCCGCGAGTTTGTCCATCCGGGTGTCGGGCACCGGCACGACGCCGACGTTCGGATCGATCGTACAGAACGGGTAGTTTTCGGCCGCGATCTTGGCCCGGGTCAACGCGTTAAACAAAGTCGATTTGCCGACGTTCGGCAGGCCGACGATTCCACAATACAATGCCATAGGGTGCTATTTTTCGAATCAGATGAGGTATTTAAGGGACGCAATTATACAGACAATCGCCTATTCAGGCAGCCGAGATTTTCAGTTTCACGAGCAACCGGCGGAATTCGGGCTCGGGCAGTGCATCGTTCACGATCAAGAGCGCCTGTCGGCGGGCGGAGGGCGCTTGGTAATGCAGCCAGATCGCAAACGGGGTCACGACGGTCGATGGCAGTATCCGGACCGCTTCGTCATTGATGTTCCAGCCTGCGGCTTCATGATAACGAATCGTATCGTGCCTCCGGTCAGCCTTTCTAACGGCAAAATGCAGATGGATAGGAAGCGCGAGGCCCAGCAGCAGTTTGCCGGGCCAGGGCAGCGCACTGCTCAGGCAGGCGCCGAGCGCCAGAGCGTGCGCGGTGACCAGCGCGTATTTCAGGCGCATTGACACGGCTACGGAAAACAGGATGGGCGGGACGGGATGATGGCTGGACACGGTCGAATGATCGGAACGCTATAATAATGATGACAAAGGGAGCCTTGCAAGCACGCGATCTTGACTTAAGGGACTGGAAGGCACCAAAATGGAGACTCGGTTTACGCGGGCCTGAAACTTTTCACCCTATTCCATTTCAAATGCTTGCAACCTCAGAATACACCCATATCCGTTTTTTTAGAGTAAATCACGATGTCAACAGCATGGGCAGGCGGCACGGACGCCATCCTGGAAAGAATGGAGCAAATGACTAACCTCTTCATCGAGGAACAGCGCAAAGCGATGTATGCGGGCGAATCGGCCACGCATTGCGAGGAATGCGGCGAGCCGATACCGGAAAGCCGGCGCCAGGCGATTCCGTGCAAATATTGCCTGGCCTGCCAGACCGAGCTGGAAAAGAACGCCCGGTAAGCCCTGATTGCATGCACTCCCGCCAACAGCCGTCTCTTTTATCCCAATTGCCCGGTCCCCAAGGCTTGCCCATCCTCGGCAATCTCTTGCAAATCGATCTGCACAAACTGCATCTGATTTTGGAGAAATGGGCGGACCAATACGGCGATATGTACCGCTTCAGCCTGGCCCATAAACCGGTCGTGGTGATCAGCAACCCTGAACTGATCCAATACATCCTGCGCGAGCGCCCGCACACCTTTCGCCGAGGCGGTGCGATAGAACAGATATCGAGAGAACTCGGCACCCATGGCGTTTTTGCGGCCGAGGGCGAACAATGGCGGCGTCAGCGCGCGCTGACGATGCAGGCATTCAAGCCGGAGCCGCTGCGGCGCTTCTTTCCGACCCTGCACATCATTACCGAGCGCCTGCACAAGCGCTGGAGCCAACTGGCCGAAGCCGGAAAGCCGCTTGAAATCGACAAGGACTGGATGCGCTTTACGGTCGATGTGACCACGCAATTCGCGTTCGGTTACGACATCAACCTGCTCGAAAACGAAAACGCAGACTTCCAACGCCACCTGGAAAGCCAGCTTCCCGGATTCAACCGCTGGGCGAATGCGCCGTTTCCCTACTGGCACTATATCAAACTGCCCAGCGACCGCGCGATGTTAAAATCGCTGGCGATCATCAAGGAAACAATCAACGGCTTTGTGCGGCAAACGCGCGAGCGTCTCGCACAACAGTCCGCGGAGGCACAGCCGGCAAATTTCCTGGAAACCTTACTGCTGGCGCGGGACGAAGACGGCGCCGGACTATCCGACGAGGAGATTCTTGGCAATGTGTTCACGATTCTTGTGGCCGGTGAAGACACCACCGCACATACCTTATCCTGGCTGCTGTATCTGATATCCGAACATCCTGAGGTACAACGCAAGTTACAGCAGGAAGCCGATGCGGCGTTAGGCGATCAGCCCCTACCGGCTGACCTCGGCGTGCTCGAAAAACTGCCGTATCTCGAAGCGGTCGCCCAGGAAACCCTGCGCCTGAAAAACGTCGCGCCGATGTTGTATCTGGCGCCGGTGACCGATGTCGAACTGAACGGCTGCAAGATTCCGGGGGGCACCATCCTGATGCTGCTGAGCCGCCATGGCGCCCTGCAGGAGCAAAACTTCGGCGACGCGCACGCTTTCAAGCCGGAGCGCTGGTTAGCCGCGAATCCCGCCTGCCCACATAACCGCAGCGTCTTCATTCCGTTCGGCGCCGGGCCGCGCTTTTGTCCCGGACGCAATTTGGCGATGCTCGAAATCAAAATGGCGATCACGATGGTATGCCGGAATTTCACCGTGACCCGCGTAGAAACCGGCCAACCGGTGCAGGAAGTTTTTTCGTTTACGATGATGCCGGCGCATCTGCAGATTCGGCTTGAAAAAAGATGATCCCGCCCGCGGATTCGATTGAACGCCCACTAGCTCCGTAGCGGCGCAACCTGCCCAAGCGCCAAAAAATTCCGGTAATCCTCCAGCACCTGCGCGTGATCGAACGCCAATACCTCGGGCAAGGTCGCGAAGGTGAAAAGCGCGCAGTTCTTCGCATCGTCGGCCGCGACCGGCATCCCGTGTGCCTCGGCGACATAACAGGCGGTGACCGTATGACCGCGGGCATCACGCTTCGGGTCCGAATAAATGCCGAGCAGCGCGGTCAGGCGCACCTCCAGCCCAACCTCTTCCTTCGCTTCGCGGATCGCCGCCTGTTCGACCGTTTCGCCGACATCGACGAAACCACCCGGAATGGCCCAGCCGTAGGGCGGAAACGCGCGCTCGATCAGCACGAAGGGGCGCTCGGGAAGATCGATTAAGGCGATGATCGTGTCGGCGGCAAGCAAGGGAGTAACGGGTTTGGCCATGGCGATGTGGACGGATGCTGCGAAATGCGTAGATTGTAACCCGTCTTGCTCGGTCGCGGTCAAGCAGGGGATCGAGGCGGCATCCGGAAATCCAGAAATGTCGTTTCCGGAACGTATTCAGGAATGCTCCCTTATGCGCCCTGAAAACCAAAACTGCGCACTGAATACAGAGGCATCGGCTTGTGTCGCCTCCGTGTGCAAAGGCGACGATTTTTGCATGATTTTACCGCCCTCGCCGATCAGCATTCGCTCGGCGAGCGGCTTGTATGCTTACTTGAACCGGTATATGATGCGAAATCGTGCGCCCATGTCATCCCCTAGCCCGCATATTCACGGCTTAATCCAAACACAAGGCAGTCCGTATTAAGCATATCCCGGACGCATGCAGCCACCCCTCATTATTGACGAAATAAAGGAGTTGTTATGATGTTATACGCGCGTATTCTACTGCTTTCGTTGTTGGCTCTGCTGCCTTTAGGGACTATCGCCTCGGACCATGCCGACCCGATCAGTCTGGATCCCAAAACGCAGGAGCCGAATATCACCGGTCTGTTCTTTTTTCCGGAAGGCGACAACATGCTCGTCTTCTTCAATGTCAGACGCGCCCTGACCGCGGCGCCGCCTTACAATTTTGCGCCTTACGAATATACGGTCAATTTCGATCTGCACAGCAAGCTCAAGTTCGATAATGAAGAAGACAAGGCGCGTTACGGCGGCACGATCGCGAATCCCGAGACGATCGAAGCGGACGCGAGCATAACGCTGCATCTGAATGACGACGCCTCGCTGAAAGACAAGACCGTCAAAGGCTTGAAGAACCCTGAAAGCATCGTATTTTACACCGGCGTGCGCGACGATCCGTTTATTTTTCCACGCTTCTTCAACGTCAACGTGGTCACGATGGCGATGAAAATCCCGAAAGCCTCGTTTCCGCCAAACCAGCAGGATTTTCTGTTGTGGGGAACATCGAAGAGCGTCGAGGACGGCAAGCAGATCGACCATGTCGGTCGCTCGAACCGGACGCAACTGGGCCGCTTCGACATCTTGAATACGGTGCATCCGAATCAGCATGTCGCGTTGATCAAGGAAAAGGCGGTCTCCCGGAAGAAATTGCAGGATTTTTTCGCGGCCTGTATTCCCGCGCTGGCGCAATTGAATCAGTTGAGCGGCTTGCTGATCCGCCATTACGACATGGTGCCGGATGTGATGGTTTACACGAACCGTTTCCCCCCCGGCTTTCCGAACGGCCGGCGCTTGACCGACGATGTGGCCTTGCTGACCTGTAATCAGGGCGATTGCCCGTTGCAGGAAAACGCGTTCATCGACACCAAGCAATGGCCGCGTTCGACCGTCAACGACAAGCCGCTGTTGAGCGAGTTTCCTTATTTGGCGGAGCCCTGGCCGGCCAGACCGCAAACGCCGCCGCCCTCATGCTGGCCGTATATCCTGAAGTTCGTAGTGATTCCGGGCCTGATCCTGGTCGGCATCATCGTCGGCTTGGTGATCTGGTGTCGGAAGCGCTGCTGCAAGCATCAGCACGCTTGAGCGGGTTCGGTCATAACGGGGACGCGATCGCCATCCCCCTACCTGATGAATCCCTCACCCTAACCCTCTCCCAATGGGAGAGGGGACTTTTTGAGCTTATGCCTACGGCATTTGCCTGATTTGCGCGGCCAATTGCCTGAGTTGCGGATGCTCCATCCCGGTGGCGGCCAACAACTCCAGCACCGGCTTCGCCGCCTCGGGGTCATGCGCGGCCACTGCCGCTTCCAGCAAAATGCGCGCATCCTTCGCTTCACGCTGGGCCTGCCAATTCGCTTTGGCCAGCCGCAAGGCTTCCTCCGGCTTGTGCAATAAATGCAGCATGAAACGCGCCTCATCGCCCTGATGCAGATTTTCACCGCGCATCCGGCTGGCCGCGAAGCGGGCCCCGAGTTCACCGACGGCCTGATCGAGGTTGCTGCCGCCGAGTTGCTGCTTGGCCAGCGCGATGCGCAAAAACAGCGCATCGATTCGGACTTTGTCCCGCAGCAGCGATAACACTTTCCGCGGCTGCCGTTGATCGAGCAAAAAGTCCGCATAGGCGCCGAAGAGATAAACATTCGGCTGCTCGATGCTGGCGGCGGCCGCAAAATGCTTTTCCGCATCGAGGACCTTGCCCAGCCGGGCGGCGATGTCGGCCAGCACGGCCAAGGTCCACTGCCGCTGTTCGCTGCCGGCTGCCGGTTGATCGGCCAGCGCCTCCCGCAAAAAGTCATAACTCTTTTGCGCCTGCCCGAGCAGGCTGTTGGCCTCCGCGAGACAGGTGCCGGCGAGCAGGGTATCGTCGAGATCGATCAACGGCGCGCAGCTTTGCAGCGCGTCCCTATAGCGGGCCTGCACCAGCAGAATCACCGCGCGGGTCAGCCAGCCTTGCGCATTGTCCGGTTGCCGCCGCAGCACTTTGTCAAGATCCAGCAAGGCACCGTCGAAGTCGTGCCGGTGCTGCTTGATCAAGGCGCCGAGCAGTAACACGTTCGGCGGCGGCTCCGGCAGTTGCAGCCAGTTTTTCAGCACGCCTTCGGCATGGCCGTAATCACGCGGGTCCGCCTCGGCTTTGCCGCGCGCGATATAACGTTCGGCCAATGCGACCGCGAGTTCCGTTTGGCCGGGACGGGCCGCCAGTTGCCCGCGCAACTGGCGCAAATCCCGGTTTGCGGAACCTGCTGCCGGCAGGCGCTCCAGGATTTGGCCGTCATGGCCGGGCTGATAGGGCGCCGCCAAGCACAGGTGCAGAGGCAAAATCGCGATCGCGGCAAGGAGGATGCGTTTCATTTTTTTGGTCATGCTCCCGCCGCTTATTCGAACAAAAACGCCCAATCGACCAGTTGTGTGTTCATCGCTCGCTCCGTCAGCCAGACCAGCGCGATCAGCACAATCAGCACCGAACCGGCATCGACCAGCAGCCGTCGGTAGCCCCAGTTGCGCCGGCATAGAAAGGCGGCGGGCAGAAAGGCCGACACGATCGCGAGCTGGCCGGTCTCCACGCCGAGGTTGAAAGCGAGCAAAGCCAAAACCAGCATGTTGTTCGGCAGCCCCAGGTCCTTCAGCACGTTCGCGAAACCGAGGCCGTGGATCAGCCCGAAACCGAAAGCGACCAGCCACAATCTTTTGCTGATCAGCGGATACACATTGTTCAGCGCCGCCAGCACGACCGAGGCGGCGATCGCCGATTCGACCCAGCGCGACGGCAACGCGATCACGCCGAGCGTCGCGAGGCTCAGGGTCAACGAATGCGCGACGGTGAAGGCGGTCACGATCTTGACGACTTCGAACAAGACCGGGCGGAATTGCTCGGCCGGCAGCCAAATCCGGTTATGGCGGATCAATACGGCCGGAAATAACAGGCTCAACAGAAACAAAATGTGGTCGTAACCGAGCCAGATATGCCAGACACCTTCCTGCAGATATTGCCAAAACGCGGCGCCGGACCTGGCCTCGGCCAGTTCGATCAACTGCCTGGGATGGGCGGGACCCAGCACCGCCGTATGCGTCGCCTGACCGTATTCGACGCGCAAAAGGCCCCGGTGCTGCGGATCGAGGTCGAACAGCAGCGAATAGTCGACGGTGATGTTTGACAAGGCCGCGCCGCATGCGGCCGTAAACATCAGCACCGAATAGGCGCCGTCGGTATGGGTGTCGATCAGATAGTCACCGGGCTGTAAGGCACACGCTTGTTTGCCGCCGGTGATATGCAGATGGCTCAGCGCGTAGTCGAAAACCGCCGCGCGGCGGCCGCGCACCTCGCCCCAGGTGATTTCGCCGTTGTCGTCGCCGTCGAGGCCGAGCGCGTAATCGAGGTCGCGCAGCGCGATGTCCCAGCGCCCGTCGATCCGCTCGCCCGCGGCTTGCAAGGTCAGATAGCTGTCGCTCGCCTTGTGCGCATGCAGCATCGGCGTGTAGGCCAGAATCAGCAAGTACAGGATCAGGCGGAACAGCATCGGTATCTCAGCCGGTCAATTTGCGGTTTTTCTATGACGCCGCGGTCAGAATATCCAGCACCGCCTGCGCCTGCTCGGCGGTTTCGCGGCCGAGCGCGGTCAGGTAGCCGCCGTCTTCCTGCGTCACCAGGCCTTTATGAAACAGGCGCAGGGTCGCCGCGATCACCTGGGGATCGGCATTTTTATGAACCTTGATGCCCTCTAGGGTGGTGGTCAGATTATAACGGACCAGCACGTTCAGTTCATCGACGATTTCTGGGGTATAAAGCACGGGTAACGCTCCTTTTTCGGTAGGGGGGATGCGGCCTTGCGGCGGCGATCGGTTTGTCTTCGCATTGTAACCCGAATTCGACACGCCGGTTAACACCCGTTCCTTGCGTCGCCCTCTGCGGCGCCGACCGGTTTACGCCCGCCCCCATAACGGCTATGCTATGATCCTTGTATTCAACCCCACCGGTGCTTGATGTTCGTGTTTGATTTCCGGCCGTTTCTGCTGATCGCCGCGCTTTGTCCGCTCGCTGTTCCGGCAGCGGCCGCCGAGAGCGACGCGGCGGCGGAAACGGCCGGCGCAGAACCCGGGGCTGGCCTGCCGGTCGTCGAACTGTCTCCCGAGCAACAACAACGGGCCGGACTGGCGTTGCTGAAAGTCCAGCCGACCGGATATCGGCCGGAATACACGGCCTACGGCAAAGCGCTCACTATTCAGCCCCTGGTCGCGATCAGAAGCCAGTACCGGGTCGCCTTATCCGAACAAAAAAGCGCCCATGCCAGACTGACCCAGTCCGGGCAAAGCATCCGGCGCAGCGAAGCGCTCTACCGCCACGGGGTGACCGCAAAGCGGGTCGTGCAGGAACAGCAAGCGCTCTGGCAAACCGACAAGGCACAGCTCGAGGCGCGGCGCGCGCAAAGCGAGGCGGTGCTCGAAGAGGCCCGGGTGAACTGGGGAGCCGAGCTGGCCGACTGGGCGTTCGCGCCCGCCCGGGACTGCTTGCGCTATTTTGTATCCGGCAAGGAAACCCTGCTGCTGATCACGTTGCCGCCCGGCAAGGTACTGCCCGCCCCCGAGGCGCCGGTGTTCGTCGATCCCGAAGGCGATCGCGGCAAGGCCGATAAGGCCGCCTATATTTCACCCGCGCCGCAACTCGATCAGACCGTGCAGGGACCGAGCTATTTTTTTCGAACCGAGGGCAAGCGGATACGGCCCGGCATGACGGTCAGCGTCTGGCTTCCGGAAGACCGCGCACCGGAAGACGGGGTCACGATCCCGGCATCCGCGCTGATCTGGTCGATGGATCAGGCCTTTGTCTATGTCAAAACCGGCCCGCATGGCTTTAGCCGGCGCCTGCTCGCGAATTATACCTCGCTGCCCGACGGCTATTTTGTTGGGGGCGCGCTGAAGCCCGGCGAAGAAGTCGTGACGGTCGGCGGGCAGCTGCTGTTGTCCGAGGAATTCCGCGCGCAAATACCCGACGAGGATGATTGAGCCGGCGCTACGTTTACGGAGGTCCCCAGGGAAGCCCACCCTGGACAGACGCGTCTAGGAAGCGGCTATTCACCGTTGCAATGGATGCCGAAACGCAAATCAATGAGGCCTTAGGCACAGGCGCTACCGGGCTGATTCCTGTCAATATTGCAAATCCATCATCGGAGAGACAAATCATGACTACATCGGTTATTCAAACAAAATGCCTGGCATTAGCGGTGATCGCGGTGACGTTCGCGGTCGGGCCCGCGTTCGCGGACAAGCCGTCATGGGCCGGCAAGCAGAGCCGGCAAGATCAGCGTTGGCCGGATCGACGGGATTATTCGGAAAGGGGGCGCCATGACAGGGATCATGACCGCCGCGACCGGGACCCGCGTGATCACGGCCCCGTGGATCGTCGTGATCAAGGGCATTACGAGGAGACTAACCCGCCAGGCTATCGCGGCGGACGTTACTTCGCCGACCAGCACCGCAGCAGCGTGTATACATATTATCATGACACATACCGCAGCGGCCGTTGTCCTCCGGGTCTGGCCAAGAAACACAACGGCTGCGTGCCGCCCGGCCATGCCAGGCCCTGGGCGATCGGCCGCCCCCTGCCGCGCCATGTGATTTTTTACGATGTACCGCCGCCGGTGGTGATGGGGCTCGGCTATCCACCTCCGGGCTACCGTTTCGTGCGGGTCGCCTCGGATATTTTGATGATCGCGATCGGCACCGGCCTGGTGATGGATGCGATCTATGACCTGGGCGGCGGCTGGTAGCGGCGCTCTTCTCATTTCCGCCTCCCTGTGTTGATCCCCTTCAAGACCGGGGTTCTTACCGACCTTTTCGTTGTACGGCGCGAGCGATGACTGCAAAACTGAGCGCGATACAGGCCGACATCACCACCCTGGCGGTCGATGCGATCGTCAACGCGGCCAATTCCAGCCTGCTCGGCGGCGGTGGCGTCGACGGCGCGATTCATCGGGCGGCGGGACCGGAATTGCTCCGGGAATGCCGGACACTGGGCGGCTGCGAGGTCGGCGATGCGAAACTGACCCAGGGCTACCGCCTGCCGGCCCGTTACGTGATTCATACGGTCGGTCCGGTCTGGCATGGCGGCAGCCGAAACGAGGCCGAACGGCTGGCCTCGTGTTACCGGCGCGCGTTGGAGATCGCGGCCGAACGGGGGCTTCGCCGCCTGGCGTTTCCGGGCATCAGCACCGGGGTTTACGGTTATCCGCTCGATCTAGCCGCGCGCGTGGCCTATCAGGCGGTCACGGCGGCCCTCTCCCGCCTGCCCGTGATCGAGGAAGTGATCTTCTGTTGTTTCTCGGCGGCCGACTTGGCCGTCTATCAACACCTGCTGACGTCGAAGCAGACCTGAATTGCGGCGCGCCCGTTGCGGGCATCGGCATATGCCGATAGAATCAGTCGCCCGGATCGATCGAAAGCGCGCGCATCCATCGCCGTTCATGTCGGGGCTGCGCTTGATGAATCCCTGCGTCCGGGCGGCAGCCCCGTCCAAAGTCACCCACCATTCAGGAAATAACAATGAAAAGAATAATCTATAAAGCTGGCGTTATTTCGTTACTGCTGACAGTCACCGGCTGGCAAGGCGCCTATGCGGAAGGGGGGGCCTCCGAAATGACGAGCGAGGCGTTCATAAAATTGATCTGGCATGATCATATCTTCGTCTATGCGCTGTTCTGCGGTTTCGTCAGCATCCTGGTCAAGATCGTCGATTATGTGATCGCCAATCAGATCGACAAGACCAATACCAAAACACCGCAGGAAGAAATCATGGAACAGGCGATGCCGCTGCTCGGATGGTTCGTTTCCGCCGCGATCGTCGGTTATCTGGCGGCGATCGCCGGCTTTTTCACGACCTCGCCGCAAACCGCTGTCATGGTCGGTCTCGGCTGGCCAATGGTCTATGTCCGCTTGAAAACATTCATGGAAGAAAAATACCAGCAAAAGCTGGCCCCGGCCCAACCCGCGCAACCGGCGAAAAATTTGGCCAAGGACAGCGGCAAGCCATAGGTTGGCGCTGCCCGCTAGTCCGCCGCCAGTGCCGCTCGTAGCGCGCCGTCCAGCTCCGGATATTGAAACCTGAAGCCGTGCCGCAGCAAACGCTCCGGCACGACCCGCTGACTGCCCAACACCAGCTCGGCGCGTTCGCCGAGCAACCCTTTCAGCACGAAGGCCGGCACCGGAAACAGCGCCGGACGGCACAGGCAGCGCGCCAGCGTGCGGGTAAATTCGGTGTTGGTGACCGGATTCGGCGCGGTGGCATTGTAGGCGCCCTGCATCGCTGCGTCCGCGATCATCGCCCGCGCGATGTCGATCCAGTCCTGACGATGAATCCAGGACATCCACTGCCTGCCGCTGCCGAGGCGGCCGCCGATCCCGAGACGAAACGGCAACAGCATCCGCTGCAGCAAGCCGCCGCCTTCGGCGATCACCAGACCGGTACGGATCAGGCAGACTCTGACGCCGAATGCCGCTGCCCGGTTCGCGGCCGCCTCCCAATCGGCGCAGAGGCGCTGCGAAAAGTCGGGACGCACGGCCGCGGCTTCGGTCAGCACGGTATCGCCCTGATCGCCGTAATAGCCGATCGCGGAGCCGCTGATCAGCAGTTTCGGCTTCACGCTCATCCGTCCGATACAATCGACCAGCTGTTCGGTCAACCCGATCCGGCTGTTTTTGATCAAGGCCTTGCGTGCCTCGCTCCAAGGCGCGTCGAAGATCGGCGCGCCGGCCAGGTTCACGATCACGTCGAACGCCGTCGCCGGCGTCAAAAAACTCAAATGGCCGAGCGCGATCGCGTCCCTTCCGCACACGGACTCGACGGTTGCGGGCGTCCGGCTCAACACGGTGACCTGATGGCCGTCGGCGATCAGGGCCTTGACCAAGGCCCTGCCGATAAAACCGGTGCCGCCGGTGACTAGAATTTTGCTCATCTTGCCCTCCTGATCGAATGGAAACGGCTCAATTCCGCGGCGGAACACCGCGCATGACCACAATATACCAGAAATAGGGAAGACGCCAATTCGCACACGCGAGATCGGAAACGCCGAACGGGCTTTGCCGGAACCGCCCGCTCCGTTAAAATCTGTTCTTATTTGCCCGGGACTTTCACATGTTTGAGTTATATCTCGATACCGCCGACATCGGCCACATCGCCCGTTTCGGCGCCGCCTTGCCGGTGCGCGGCATCACGACCAATCCGTCGATACTGGCCAAGGCGGGAATCGGGCTCGGCGCATTGCTGCCCCAGGTCGCCGGCGTGTTGGGCAATCAGGCCAGAATCCATGTTCAGGTGGTCAGCGACAGCGCGGATGCGATGCTCAAAGAAGCCCTGAGCGTTATCGAGCTGCCCTATGATATCGTCGTGAAGGTGCCGGCGACCGAGATCGGCCTGGCCGCGATCAAACAGATGAAGGCGCGCAACATCCCGGTGCTGGCGACCGCGATCTACAGCGTGCAGCAGGGCTTTCTGGCCGCGTTGTGCGGCGCCGATTATCTGGCGCCTTATGTGAACCGGATCGATGCGCTCGGCGCGAACGGCACGGGCGTGGTCGCCGACTTGCAACGGCTGCTCGACCGTCATCAACTGGCCAGCAAACTGTTGCCGGCCAGCTTCAAAAATACGCAGCAGGTGCTGGCCGTATTGCAGGCCGGCGTCGCTTCGATCACCCTGCCGGCCGAAATCGCGGCCGAGCTGTTCGCGCATCCGTCCGTGCAGCCGGCGGTGAACCGCTTCAGCCAGGATTGGCGGGACGTGTTCGGGCCGGCATTGTCCTTCGAAAGTTAGCCGATAAAAACGGCGTCATCGGGCTGGAAAAAGGCGGCGCCTCCCTGCCCCGCGTGAACGGCGTGATCTTGATCACGCCGCCGAATCACTTCCCTCCCTTGTCAGCTAATGACCCGCTTGCAGAACGTTCACGCCGCTCCAACTGGCCTCGATGAAATCGTCATTGATCGGCGGCATGCCGTCCAGCATCCAGCTCACCAGGATGTTCGCGACATTTGGATAGGTCACCCGGACCCGGTGCGGATTGCCGAGCCAATGCGCGACCGCCTTCGGATCGAGCGCGTTCATGATGCGTCCGTAGCCGAGCTGCTGCAGCGCGGCGGCGTTCGAGATTTGTTCCAACTGCGCGTGCAAGGGCTTGATCAGGATTTTCTTGCCCAATTGCAACGCTTCGCTGACCAGTTCGAAGCCCGCGTTGCTGATGATGCCGGCACAGTCATGGAGATCGTTCTGAAAACCGTCGCGCGACAAGGGCTTGATCCGAATGTGCCCGGCGGGCGATTTGATCGCCGCCGGCGTATAGACCCAAAAATCAAAGGCTTTGAACGGCGTCAGCAGTCTGACCACATCGTTCGGATTCTCGAACGGCAGATACACGACGATCTTGTTCGCGACGCAATGCGCCGGCGGCTGATGCGGCGCAATGATCGGCGGCAGGATCGGCTGGCCGAAGTGATGCCAGTGCAGGCCGATAGCCTGCCGCGTCGGGGCGAAATATTTCATCACACTCTCGGCGAGCAGATCGCCGCCCGCGCGCGGCACGCGATGCTTGAACGCATACTGATGGCCGATGCCCAGAACCTTTTTTTTCCTGATCTTGGCCGCCCAGGCAGTGATCGGTTCGAAATCGCTGAGCACCAGATCATAGCCATTCAAATCCAGGTCGCCGACTTCCCTGATGAAATCGATCGGGCGGGCGTCGAGCGCGGTTTGCAGATAGCTGACCTCGCCATTCCGGGTATGAAAGGTCAGCCCTTTCATGACCCGGTACGTACTGAAGATCTCCATGTCGAAATAGCGCGCCGCGTCCCGGCCGCTAAACAAATAAGTCACCTCGACACCCGCTTCGGCAAAGGCCCGGGCCATTTCGCGCGCGCGCGTGATATGGCCGTTGCCGGTGCCCTGTACACCATAGAATATTTTCATGCGGTTTTCTTTCCTTCTAGCGTCCCTGGCTTGTCCCAAAATCAAGTCCGTTTTGCAGACCCGCGTCACGCCTGACCGTACGATGCTCTATTGCCATCTCTTCCCGCCCATTTCAGATTGTCAAGATGCGTAAAATAGCAAGCGTTTATGACAGCGCGTTAACGGCTCGGTGACGGTTTGATGAAGGCCGAGGGAGCATCAAAGCGCTTCGCGGTATCGAGGTTCACGGATTCAAATCCTGATCATGGCGATGCAGGCGATTGATCACGCCCATGCTGACCGCGATGAACAGGCCGAAGACGATCACGATGGCATCGATCGAAAAGCCGGCCTTGATCATCAGCGAATACGCGCCGAGCAGCAACAGAATGCTCAGGTTTTCGTTGAAGTTTTGCACCGCGATCGAGTGACCCGAGCCCATCAGCAAATGCCCCCGGTGCTGGAGCAAGGCGTTCATCGGAATCAGAAAGCTGCCGGCCAGAACGCCGATCACGATCAACAGCAGGGAAGCGACCCGCCAGTCGGTCACCCACACCATCGACAGCACGACCAGGCCCATCAGTATGCCGAGCGGCAAGACTTTGACCGCGTGCGTGACCGGCACCGATTTCGCCGCGATCACCGAGCCGATCGCGAGACCGACCGCGACGACCGCGGTCAACTGCGTCGCCTGCTCCAGATCGAGCTTCAGCGCGGCGGCGGCCCAGGCTAGAATGATGAAGCGCAAGCTGGTGCCGGCGGCCCAAAACAGCGAGGTGACCGCGAGCGACACCTGGCCCAGGGGGTCTTTCCAGAGCAGCCACAAACTCCGCCAAAACTCCTTGACCAGGGAAGCCGGATCGCGGCGCGTCAACGCGTGCTCGATCGCCAGTTTAGGGATGTAATAGTTCAGCACCGCCGCGATCAGGTAAATCCAGAGGATCACCAAAATCGCGAATTCGGGCGCGGTGTCGATGCCGCCGTTGAACGCCAGTCCGTTCAGCGGTTGGACGATATGCTCCTCGACCCGTTGCCCGATCAGCAGGCCGCCGAAAATCGCGCCCAAAATGATCGCCGCGACGGTCAGGCCTTCCATCCAGCCGTTGGCCCAGACCAGTCTGTCGACCGGCAGATATTCGGTCAGAATGCCGTATTTCGCCGGCGAATACAGCGCCGCGCCGAGGCCGACAAAGGCGTAAGCAAGCAACGGATGCAATCCGATCAACATCGCCAGGCAGCCCATGATCTTGATGCTGTTGCTGATGAACATCACCTGGCCTTTCGGCAAGGCATCCGCATAGGCGCCGACAAACGGGGCCAAGAGAATGAACGCAAACACGAAGAATTGCTGCAGCACCGGGATTTGCCAGGCCGGCGCCGCCATCGCCTTGAGCAGCGCGATCGCCGCGAACAACAGCACGTTGTCGCCGAGCGAGGAAAAAAACTGCGCGGCCAGGATCGTGTAGAAACCGCGCGCGAGCGGATTGTCCGCCGTCGCCGGAAGCGCGGCCGCCGGATCGATTGCGGTATAGGGGGTTGACGGTTTATGCATCGGTTCCATCGCCTTCAATCGTGAACATGGGTTTCGAGACGCTCATTCAGCGTAAGCGCGGGCTCCTGCATCTTGCCCCAATGCACCAGTTCCAGGCGGCCGTTGAAATGCTCGACGATCGCGGTGCAACTTTCGACGAAATCGCCGGTATTGATGTACAAAAACCCTTCCATCTCCTTGATTTCGGCATGATGAATGTGACCGCAAATCACGCCGTCGAGTCCCTTGTCGCGCAGCGTGCTGACGATGCTTTTTTCGTAATCGGAGATGAATTGCACGATGTTCTTGACCTTGAACTTCACGAACGCGGCCAGCGAAAAATGCGACTGAATGCCGAGCAAGCGCCGGATCATCCGCAGGATACGATTGATCCACAACAGAAAGTCGTAACTGACGCTGCCCAGCTTGGCGATCCATTGGTGGTATTGGGCGATCGTGTCGTATTCGTCGCCATGCACAACCAGAAACTGCTGGCCCGTCGAGGTCGTATGCACATCCATGTTTTTGACGACGATGTCGCCGAATACGTAATTGTTATAATCCCTGACGTTTTCGTCATGATTGCCGGGCACATAGATAATCTGCGTGCCGTGCCGCGCCTTGCGGAGCACTTTCTGGATCACCGTATTGTGATCACGCGGCCAGTACATTTTCTTCGATAACGACCAGAAGTCGATGATGTCGCCGACCAGATAAAGCTTGTCGCTGTCGTTATGCTTCAAAAAATCGAGCAGCACATCCGCCTGGCATTGCGTGGAGCCGAGATGAAGGTCTGAAATCCAGATGGTTCGGTAGTGATTGTCCATAGCGATTGTTTTTTCTCGTTATTGCAGCGCAGACCCCGGAGAAAATGCCGATGACACTCCGCGGAAATCGCATCCTCAAAGGTTTACAGTCCACGGGATGCTAACAAAGACAAATGAAAGTTCCGTGACAGACGGCCGCCGTCATTTATCTCATCCCAGGAACTAATCGGTGATTTAAGTTTCCAAACGCGCATGCGACCGATACAGCGTTTACGGCCATGCGCCATTTCCACCCAAATAGCCAATCATCAAAATGCCTTTCCTGATTGCATTGTGCTTGCTAGCCACTAGTGCGTTTGCGGACAGTTCCACCGAACTGCTGTCTAGACCCCGGGCGTCCGCGCCTGACTCGATCGAACTGACCGCAAAAGAAAAAAAATGGCTCGCGCGCCATCAAAAAATTCGAGTCGCTTTCGACGATTCCCTGCCGCCTTATAGTTTTGCCGACAGCAACGGCCGTTTCAGCGGCATCGCGGTCGATATCTTCCATGCCCTGAGTCAAAAGCTCGCCGTCCGCTTTGAGCATCAGCCGCGGAAATCCTGGAATCGGATTTACCGCGCCGTCGCCGAACAGCGCACGGATGTCGTGGCGACGATGGTGAACCGCCCGGCGCGGCGCTTATGGTTCAATTTTACCCATCCCTATCTGACCAAATCGCTGGCCATCATCATCCGGGAACAGGACACCACGATCAAGACACCCGCCGATCTGGCCGGAAAGACCGTCGCCTACGCCCAAGGCTATCAATTTTCGGAGGGCATCAAAAAAATCCATGCGGTCAAATCTCATGCCGTGAAATCGATGCTGGCATGCCTGCAATCGGTCGCTGCGCAACACGCGGATGCCTGCATCGCGTTTGTCGGCAGCGCCAATTATTTGCAAGCGCAACACCGTTTGGCCGGCATCAAGTTCGCGGACTTTTATGAACGCCATACGGCCGATGAAAGCATCGCGGTGCGCGGAGACTGGCCGATTCTGGCCGGGATTTTACAAAAAGGGCTGGATGCGTTGAGCGAAGCCGAAATGAACGCGATCTATTTCAAATGGGTGCCGCCGCCTCCGGCGGCGCCTGTCGAAGCCAAGGAAATCGTCGTCCCCTCGATCATGCCGCCCCCGGCGCCCCGCATCCCTAATCGCTATTGGGAAACCGCCTTACCGCCGCTCTTCATCGCGGGCTATGCCTGGTTATGGGGGATGCGCATCCGCCGCCGTTGCCGGACGACGGCAACGACGCCCGAGGTTCCGCGAACCCCGCCGAATTTTTCGAGCGATTTTGCGCGGATGCTGCTAGATCGCGCCACCGAATTGAAAAACAGTAATATCCGGTTTCGCCATCTGGTCGAAAATCAAAGCAAAAACTATTTTTTCTTTCAGTGCGACAAGCAAGGCAAGATCACGTATGTCAGCCCCTCCGTTTTGGCGATGCTCGGCTATCGGCCCGAAACATTCAGGGCCGAATTTCAGCGTTGTATTACCGACAATCCGGATAACGCCAGAATCGGCGGTTTGCTGGAATTATGCCTTCAAGGCGTCCCCTCCCCGCCGTTTACGATTGAAGTCCATGACATTCACAAACAACGGCGCTGGCTTGAAATTACCAGCGAGCCCGTTTATGACGAATTCGGCGACAGTATCGGCCTGGACTGTCTGGTTTTCGAAATCACGCGCCGCAAACAGGAGGACGAGCGCCTGGTTTGGCTATCCTTTCACGACGAATTGACCGGCCTGGCGAATCGAAGGCTGTTTGTCGAACGTTTGCAACAGTCCATCGCGATGGCGCACCGCAACCGTGTACCTTTTGCCGTGCATTATCTGGATCTGGACGGTTTCAAATCGGTCAATGATAAAATGGGCCATGCGGCGGGCGATCATGCGCTGAAGGAAGTCGCCAAAAAACTCTCGGAGACCTTGCGCGATACCGATACCGCCGCGCGTTTGGGCGGCGACGAGTTCGCCTTGCTGCTGCCGGACAGCGACCAGAAAGCCTCGGCCGCCGTCGCGAAAAAAATCATCGAGATCCTGCATGAACCGATCGTTTTCGGCAATGAATCGATTCAATTCGGCGTCAGCATCGGCATCGCCCTGTATCCCCGTCACGGCGCCGACTGTGAGGCCTTGCTGCACTATGCCGACGCCAGCATGTACCATGCCAAACAAAAGCAACTGGGCTATTCGTTCGAGACCGAGAATTGAGCGCCATGTGACCCGCTGATGAATTATTCGACTTTCTCGACTTCGAATATCGTGCCGTTCACCGAGACGACCCGGACTTTTTCGTGAATGCCGCAATCGGGACCGTGAACCTTCCAAATGGAATCGTCCACCTTGATCTTGCCCTGACCGTTTTCGATCGGCGTGTACAGATTGAAAACCCGACCGATATATTGTGCGCCGCGCTTGTTCAACAGCGGGCGGTCGCTTTCTATCGGGTGTTTTTTGACATAAAAACGCCAGGCCACAATCGCGCTGATCGACAGGGTCGAGAATTCAAAGATTTGAAAATTTTCAGGCGTATCGGGAAACAGGAAGACCAGACAGCCGGTCACGAAACCCGCCGCTGACATCCACAGAAAGAAGAAGCCGGGCGCGAGCAGTTCGATCACCAACAGCAGCAGCGCCCAGACCCACCAGTACCAGAAGACAAAATCCAGTTCGCTCATCGCCATTTCCATTACGCGCCTTTGGTGTTTTTACCCAGCGCTTCCTTGGCCAGTTCGCCGATGCCGCCCAGCGCGCCGATCACGCTCGAGGCTTCCAGCGGCATGAAAATCAACTTAGCGTTTTCGGCGGAGGCGACTTTTTGCAGCGCGTCGATGTATTTTTGCGCGATGAAATAGTTGATCGCGTTCAGATCGCCCTTGCCGATCGCTTCGGACACCATCAGGGTCGCCCTGGCTTCGGCTTGCGCCAGGCGCTCGCGCGCGTCGGCATCCCGATAGGCGGCTTCCTTGCGGCCTTCTGCTTCCAGAACCGCGGCCTGCTGGGCGCCTTCGGCGCGCAGAATTTCGGATTGCCGGAGCCCTTCCGCTTCCAGGATCGAGGCGCGCTTCAAGCGTTCCGCCTTCATCTGCTTGCCCATCGCTTCGACCAGGTCTTTCGGCGGCGCGATGTCCTTGATTTCGATCCGGGTCGCTTTGATGCCCCATGGCGTCGTCGCATCGTCGACCACCGTCAGCAAGCGCGCATTGATGTCGTCGCGGCGGGACAGTAACTCGTCCAGATCCATCGAGCCCATCACGGTCCGGATGTTGGTCATCACCAGATTCAGAATCGCCCATTCCAGCTTGCTGACTTCGTACGCGGCTTTCGCGGCGTCCATGACCTGGTAAAACACCACGCCGTCGACGGTCACCATCGCATTGTCCTTGGTAATCACCTCCTGCGACGGCACATCCAGCACCTGCTCCATCATGATCATTTTGCGGCCGATCTTATCGATGACCGGCATGATGATATTCAAGCCGGGAGTCAAGGTATTGGTATAACGACCGAAGCGCTCGACCGTATATTCCATACCCTGAGGAACGGGTTTTACCGACAAAAACACCAGCAATATCGCCAGAACCAACAAGACTAAAACGAACGCGCCAAAGCCCATGGGGCCTCCTCATTATTTCAGGTTGAAAACTTGAATGACAGCCAACAGTATGGCACAGAAAACTGACTGCCTGCAGGCGGTTGCAACTAATTTAGGATGCGTGAAGACTTAGCGGGATTTATATCATAAACGCCCCCTTTTTCACTATAAAAAGCCACTGTTTGACTGGCGAAACACGGAATGCTCTCCTTGAAAAGACCTGAATGATTATCCCTTTAATCGAGCGAAGGATTAATTTCGGCGCCTTGGAATGGTATAGTAGCGGGTTGCAAACCGCGGGAATCATACACCCCGTAACTCTCGGCTTTTACTCGTTTTTACAGGCAGCTCATTATGGTAAATGATTTAGTAAATTTTTCTTTTCAGTTGGCGGCGTTTACGTTTATTTTCTTTGTGCTCGGCATGATCAAGCCGAAATGGCCGCTATTTTTCCTGAAAGAACCTAGTCGCTTCATGATCGCGATGATCGTGCCGATCCTGATCATGATCACGGTCACGTTGTACGGCGAAGGGATCAAGCGTGAAAAGGAAGAGAAGGCCTTGAAGGAAAAATCCGCGACGATCGCCGCACCCGCACCGACGCCGGCACCGGTGCCGGTTCCCGCCACGGATGCACCTGCGGGCACGCCGGCTAGCAAATAATGAAAAGTCGACGGGCGCTTTGCTGGAAGGCATCCGGCGCGCGCCTTGCCGCGCTAATCATGATAGAATCGATGGTTTTAATTGAACGTTGCGCTGATTTATGCCATTTCTGAGTCCGCCGTTACGGGTCGAGTCATGCCTTACCGCGTAACGGCAGGACCGTTTCCGTCCGCGTTTTCCTGTCGTTTGTCATGCGCATAATTCGTGGCCTAACCCATCTGGAACCGCTCGATCGAGGCTGCGTGCTCACGATCGGCAATTTCGACGGCCTGCATTTGGGGCACCGCGAGGTGATCGAAAAGCTGGCCGCGAAAGGGGGGGCGACCGGGCTTCCGGTCGTCGTGATGATTTTTGAACCGCAGCCGCTCGAATATTTTCTCGGCGACAATGCGCCGTCGCGGCTGATGCGCCTGCGCGAAAAGGTGATCGATTTTGCGAGTCTCCCGGTCGATTATTTGCTGGTCGCGCGCTTCAACCGGCAATTCGCGGATCTGGATGCCGAAAAATTCATCGACGACATCCTGATCAAGAAACTGAACGTCAAGCATCTGGTGATCGGCGACGACTTTCATTTCGGCAAGGCCCGGCGCGGCAACTTCGCGATGCTGCAGGAAAAAGGCCGGCAATGGGGCTTTACGGTCGAGGGCACCGGTTCGTTCTATGTCGATGGCCTGAGGGTCAGCAGCACCTTAATCCGGGATGCGTTGACGGCCGGCAATCTGGCCAAGGCCGAACAACTGCTCGGACACAGTTATTCGGTCTGCGGTCGTATCGTGCATGGCGAAAAACGCGGCCGCGCCCTCGGCTATCCGACCGCGAACATCAAACTGCATCGCAAGAATGCGCCGCTGCACGGCGTGTTCGCGGTCACGATGACCGGGCTCGGCGAGGAAGCGATTCAGGGTATCGCCAACGTCGGCACCCGCCCGACCGTCGACGGCGGCTCGAAAGTGGTCCTCGAAACCCATTTATTCAATTTTGACCGGGAAATTTACGGCCGTTATGTGGAAGTGCATTTCAAACACAAGATCCGCGATGAAATGCGTTTCCATTCACTCGAAAAACTGAAGGCCCAGATCGAGAAAGATGTGGCCGTGACTCAAAAGATTTTTGCCGATTCGAAAGCTTATGACTATGGATTATAAAAAAACGCTTAATTTACCGACGACCGCTTTCCCGATGAAGGCGAACCTGGCGCAGCGCGAACCGGAACGGCTGAAGCTCTGGAACGAATCCAAACTGTATCAAAAGATCCGTCAAGCGGCGGCCGGTCGGCCGAAATTCGTATTGCATGACGGCCCTCCCTATGCGAACGGCGAAATCCACATCGGCCACGCGGTCAACAAGGTGTTGAAGGACATCATCGTCAAGTCGAAAACCTTGGCCGGTTTCGATGCGCCTTATGTACCCGGCTGGGATTGTCACGGCCTGCCGATCGAGCTGATGGTCGAAAAGAAGGTCGGCAAGGCCGGTGCCAAGGTATCCGCCTCCGCCTTCCGCAAAGCCTGCCGCGAGTATGCCGGCAAGCAGGTCGCGCTGCAAAAGGACGCGTTCGTCCGCCTCGGCATTCTCGGCGACTGGGACAATCCCTATCTGACGATGGATTTTGCGTTTGAAGCGGACATCGTGCGCTCGCTCGGCAAGATCGTCGCGAAAGGCCATATCACACACGGCGCGAAGCCGGTACACTGGTGCACCGATTGCGGCTCCGCGCTGGCCGAAGCCGAAGTCGAATACGAAGACAAGCATTCGCCGGCAATCGACGTGCGCTTTGAAGTGGTCGATCCGGCCGCTTTCCTGGCCAACTGCCACCATGTCGGCGCTGGCGAAGGCCCGCTGTCGGTCGTAATCTGGACCACCACACCGTGGACCTTGCCCGCGAACCAGGGCGTCGCCTTGAATGCCGAACTCGATTACGCGATCGTGCAATGCGAAAAGGACGGCGTCAAGGAACGCCTGGTCGTCGCCGAAGCCTTGCTGAAGGATGCGATGTCGCGTTACGACATCGACAATCCGCAGGTGATCGCCTACTGCAAGGGCGCGGCGCTCGAACACCAGATGCTGCACCACCCTTTCTACAAGCGCCAGGTGCCGATCATCCTCGGCGATCATGTCACCACCGATGCGGGCACTGGCGCTGTGCATACCGCGCCCGGCCACGGCCAGGAAGACTATGTCGCGGGCCTCAAATATGGCCTGCCGGTCGACAATCCAGTCGGCGGCGACGGCGTGTTTTTACCGAACACCGAACTGTTCGCCGGCGAGCACGTGTTCAAGGCGAACGCGCATGTGCTGGAAGTGCTGGAGGAACACGGCAAACTATTGCATCACCATGCGATTCAGCACAGCTATCCGCATTGCTGGCGGCACAAGACGCCGATCATTTTCCGCGCGACCCCGCAATGGTTCATCTCGATGGAGAAGAATCATCTGCGCGAGACTGCTTTGAACGAGGTCAAACGCGTCGAATGGATTCCGGACTGGGGCCAGGCGCGCATCGAAAGCATGCTGAACGGACGCCCGGACTGGTGCATTTCCCGGCAGCGCACCTGGGGGGTTCCGATCACCTTCTTCATTCACAAGGAAAGCGGCGAACTGCATCCGCGCACGGTCGAATTGATCGAGCCGATCGCAAAAAAGATCGAGGCCCAAGGCATCGATGCCTGGTTCGAGCTGGACCCCGCCGAATTGCTGGGCGAGGACGCGGCTTTCTACGACAAGATCAACGACACGCTCGATGTCTGGTTCGATTCCGGCGTGACCCATGCCGGCGTGCTCGACCGCCGCGACGAGTTGACCTTCCCGGCCGACCTGTACTTGGAAGGCTCGGATCAGCACCGCGGCTGGTTCCAGTCCTCGCTGTTGGCCTCGACCGCGATGAACGCTGTCGCGCCGTACAGGGCGGTATTGACGCATGGCTTTACGGTCGATGCGGACGGCAAGAAAATGTCCAAATCGAAAGGCAACGTGGTCGCGCCGCAATCGGTGATGAACAACCTCGGCGCGGACATCCTGCGCCTCTGGGTCGCCTCGGCCGATTACCGCGGCGAAATGACCGTATCCGATGAAATTCTGAACCGGACCGCCGACGGCTACCGCCGCCTCAGAAATACCGCGCGCTTTTTGCTGTCGAACCTGAACGACTTCGACCCGGCGCAGCATCGGGTCGAAACCGGCAAGCTGCTGCCGCTGGACCGCTGGATCATGGACCGCGCCTGGCAGTTACAGGAAGAGGTCAAGGTCGCCTATGAGGCGTATCAATTCCAGTCGATTTACCAAAAAGTGCATCACTTTTGCGTGATCGACCTCGGCGGCTTTTATCTGGATGTGGTCAAGGATCGCCAATACACCGCGAAAACCGACGGTCTGGCCCGGCGTTCCGCGCAAACCGCGATGGTTCATGTGCTCGAAGCGCTGGTGCGCTGGATTGCGCCGATCGTCAGCTATACCGCCGATGAAATCTGGCAGTTCATGCCGGGAACCCGCAGCGAGTCGGTATTCCTCGAAACCTGGTATACCGGCTTGGCCCAACTCGATGCCGGCGCCGCGATCAGCCGCGACACCTGGCAAAAAGTGATGGCCGTGCGCACCGCGGTCAGCAAGGAACTCGAAAAAAGCCGCGCGAAAGGCGACATCGGCGCCTCCTTGAACGCGGAAGTCGAACTGTATTGCAACGACGACTATTTCGACGCCTTGAACCTCTTGGCCGGCGAACTGCATTTCGTGCTGATCGCCTCCGGCGCGTCGGTGATCGCCGAACAATTCAGCCCGGACGATGCAGCCCTAACTGACATTGCGGGCGTCCGCGTCAAGGTGATCGTGTCGGAACAGCCCAAATGCGTGCGCTGCTGGCATCAGCGTTACGATGTCGGCGAACATGCCGACCATCCCGAACTGTGCGGACGCTGCGTCGAAAACGTTGCCGGCGGCGGCGAAAACCGTCAATTTGCGTGAGTGCGCCGATGCTGAAATGGCTTTGGTTAACCCTGCTCGCGGTGCTGCTCGATCAGGGCAGCAAATTGACGATCGACGCCACGATGCGGCTGTACGAATCGATTCCGATCGCGCCGTACTTCAATCTAACCTATGTGCATAACACTGGCGCGGCGTTCAGCTTTCTGAGCGAGGCCGGCGGCTGGCAGCGCTGGTTTTTTTCGGGTCTGGCGCTGACGATCAGCGTGGCGATCACGATCTGGCTCGCCAAACTGCAAAAGCATGAGCATTTGCTCGCAGCGGCATTGGCGCTGATCCTCGGCGGCGCGGTGGGCAACTTGATCGACCGGGTCGCCTACGGGTATGTGATCGACTTCATTGACGTGTATTACGGCAACGCGCATTTCCCGGCTTTCAATATTGCCGACGCCGCGATCAATCTGGGGGTATTTCTGATGTTGGCCGAATCGTTCGGCTGGTTTGGTAAGGCTAAAGAAGCTTAAGCAAGCTCGTTGATGAATGGAGTCTCTATGCTCCATTCATCAACAAATGTCTAAGTAGTTTAAGTAAAACACTCAATCAACATCGCTGACTTGGCGGCCTAGATACTCGACTTTGACCTTGGCCAAGCCGCGGATACCTATACTTCTTGCGGCCGCCTTCGATAAATCGATCAGCCGGCCCTTCTTGAACGGCCCTCGGTCATTGACCAATACATCAACCGAACGGCCATTATGCAGATTGGTCACCCTGACCTTGCAGGGTAACGGCAAGGTTCTATGAGCGGCGGTCAGATTTTGCGGCCTGAACCTCGCCCCGATTGCGGTCCTGTTCCCGGATTCCTCGCCATACCACGACGCGGTACCAAATTCCTTATAGCCCACTGGCGAGGCCATCGGATAATAGGTATGGCCTTTAACCCGGTAAGGGCGATTATAGGCGGCCTTGTGTCTATAATTTTCGGCGTTCTGGGCTTTGGGTCGCGGCTGATACGACGACGGAGATGACATTTGCTGGGTCGCGCAACCGGTAAATAAAGCCGCACTCAACACGAGAATCGATAATACCGTCTTCTTTTGAACAAAATCAGAATCATTGAGTGTTGACATAGCAGGGAAACGATCCATTAAAAGAAAAGCTTTAAGCCATATAAAACCGATAGCTTAAGTCTTGCTCATTTTTTAGAGTTAAACCTCCAATTGGCGGATATTAACCCATCCTTAGCAAAAAACCAATAAAGCTTGAAAACCATAAGAGATTTATTATCCAAATCTTGCTGGTTTGAGACCATTTCCGCGGTTCGCTTGAATATTGCCTTTGATCAATACGAGCACTAACAACACCGAAATTAAAACAACGATTGGTTTGTCACCTATCCGAGCATAGGGTGTCAACCCGGTCATCGGCTGTATCACGCCGGTCAAGGTCGTCGTGGTGAACAATGGCGCCTGAGCGATTACCCGTCCCTCGGGAGATATGATCGCAGTCACGCCGGTATTTGTCGATCGCAACAGGTACCTACCCGTTTCCAATGCCCGCATCCTGGCAATCTGCAGGTGTTGATGCGGCTCGATCGAATTGCCAAACCAGCCGTCATTGGTCGCGTTGACCAAATAAGCGGCCTCAGGCAACCCCCTGAGTGCGTTCTCGGCAAACGCATCCTCATAACAAATCGAGGTGATGAAGCGGTGGCCGCCTGCAATCAACAGAGGCTGATCCGGCCTGCCCGGCGTAAAACTGCTGAGACGCAGGTTAAAATGCGCCAATATCCAGCCCGATACGGGTTGCCAAGGCATGTATTCGCCGAAAGGCAATAAGTGAATCTTACGGTACATCCCAGCTTCCCCGCCTAGCGTGATCACCGAATTAAATTTTTCCCCTTCCGCATTACCATAGGACGGCACGCTGACGACTAGATCGGTCTGATGGGTTTTCGCAGCCAAGCTCAACGGCATCAGGAAAGACTGATACACATCCGACAAATACGCCGGCACCGACGACTCCGGCCAGACGATCACTTTCGAATCCCAATGGGCTTCGGTCAATTCAATATATTGCAGGATCGTGCTGATCCTGGTTTCGGGCAGCCATTTTTTGTCCTGTGCAACATTGCCCTGAATCAGGGTCGTTCTGATCGGCGCACCGATCGGCTGCGTCCAACCCACCGTTCTTAATGCGTAACCCGCAATCCATAAGCCGGCAATACTGAGCAAAAGCCATCGGGAAGATTTAGGTTGAAACAATAGGCCGATCAGCAGGGTCGCCGACAATGCCGCGAGCAGTCCCGTGCCATAGCCGCCGATCAAGGGAATATAACCCGCCAGCGGTGTATCGAGTTGCGAGTAGGCGATTTGCAGCCAAGGGAAGCCTTCCAGCACAATGCGTCCGCGCAGATAGTCGACCAAGACCCACAGCAACGGAAACAATATCAGACGACTGGACCTCCTATACGGCAGCTTCGTCGCCAGATAAACCGCAAGCGCGGGAAACAGCGCCCAGAAGCCGACAAACAGGCCGGCCATCAGTAGCGAACCGATGAGGCCGCCGCCGCCATAGTCATGCACACTGACATAAACCCAGGATACGCCCAAGCCGAACTGGCCAAGACCAAATAGATAGCCCCGAAGGGCTGCGCGTTTAGGAGGCTGCGGCAATGCTCTCCAAAACAAATAGGCCAACGCCGGAAAAACGGCATAGGATAAATCGAACGGCGCAAATGCCAGCGTATAAATGATGCCGGCGAGCAGAGAAAAAACATCCCAAAGGATATTTTCAGGCGATTTGAGAGTTTCTCGAAAAAGTCTCAAGGCAGGGAATTAATGTAAATTATCGGCGCAATCGACCGATCTAAGCGGCCTATTTTATCGGAAGCCAGATTAAAATTCAGAGAAACCTCGGCAAGAGCAAATCAAGGATGCTCTTCGTGTCTTATCTAATTCCGGGCAAAAAAAAACCCAAGCCGTGTAGCTTGGGTTTTTGGATTAAGAGCTTGGCGATTCCCTACTTTCGCATGGCAACCTGCCACACTATCATCGGCGCTAAGCGGTTTCACTTCCGAGTTCGGGATGGGATCGGGTGGTTCACGCTCGCTATGGTCACCAAGCAAACTGGTGCGGTTGAC
>Ga0207968_100170_pt1 | contig 28552 bp, 27 predicted proteins | sample LakWasMet21_HOW5_2_FD_183867 | JGI IMG/M metagenome (GOLD analysis project Ga0207968, IMG submission 183867) | Freshwater sediment methanotrophic microbial communities from Lake Washington under simulated oxygen tension - Sediment Metagenome... | ecosystem: Environmental > Aquatic > Freshwater >...
AATTAAGTTCAGTAGGAATTTCACCATTAAACTTTTCAACAATCTGCACGGCGAGATTTCTCAAATTGCGGGCGCGTCTGTAATAGCCGAGACCTTTCCAGGAAATACAAACCTGCTCTTCTGTCGCTTTCGCCAGATCAAAGATTGTTGGATACTCGTTCAGAAATTTCTCAAAGTGATTGAGAACTGTGCCCACAGTCGTTTGCTGAAGCATGATTTCAGAGACAAGCGTGCGATAAAGCGTGCGCTTTTCTCTCCATGGCAAATGGGAGTACTGATCAGAAGACCAGTTGATAAGTTCCGAAAAAAGTTTTTTAGACATGATTTATTTTTTGCAAACCTTAGAGAATTCTTTAGCATAGTTTGCCAGATCAGTCGAGGTAAAGGGCTTCATTTCACCAATGTACTTCGCTCCTTTTGAATCGAGAAAATCGCGCATCCCTTTAGACATTTCATCAACATCCGTCACAATAAGAAGTGTTTTTGCCTGAGAATCTTTAATCCATTGAAGCAGCTTTCCTTCATCATTGCTTCCATGGGATAAACAGACACTGGATAAATCGCCTGCCTGTTTCAAAGACGTGTTGTAAATATAAGCACTCACCTTATCCTTGCAACTCTCCACGACTTTAGTCAGAAAAGTTCTTCGATTGCAATAGTTAGGATCACGGTTGTAATCAATGGCGCGAAATGAAGATGATACATCAAACCAGATTTCTATTTCTGCAAACTTGCCCTGAGCTTTTTGTTTCCCGCAGAAAATATCAAAGTAATTTCCCTTTTCACAGTTCACCATACTCGTTTCAACTGCATTGAAAGTCTTCAACTGAGGTTCAGGAACCGGAGCTTCTTTTACAGGTTCTTCTTTTTTAGCTTCAACGGCTGGCGCAGAAACACCACTGATGACAGGTTTGCGATTTAAATAACCATACTGCGGATGAAAACAACCTTCGCCCATAGGAATGCAATTGTCCTGATAAGTCGTCTCACCTTGCGCCAGCATGGAAAAAATTTTCTCTGAATCCATTTGATCAATTTGCTGAATAAGCTGAGTCACTTTTCCTTGAGAAAGAAAAATCATTTCAATTTTCTGCGGAGTCGCCCACGCACTAAACGGTAACAACGAACAAAGCAGAAAAAGATTTTTCATATATCCATACCTTTCATCTTAAAGTACTGGAAGAGGTTGTTGCCGAGATCGACAATCAAATCTCTTTCTTCAAGTTTCAAATTCAGGAACTCGGTCATAAAGGCTCTTTGTCTTGGAGTGAGGCTTTCGAGTTTTTCTCTGATACTCAGCTCTGCACTTGATTTCGCTTTATCTTCTTTGCGCTGATTAGGCGCACGAGTTTCGACTGCTTCTGCTCTGGGAGTTTCTCTCTCGCCTCCCGCACTGGTCGTTGCCTCAACGCTATCAGGATCAAACTCACTGTCGTTCAATTCATCTTTATAAAATTTCACCAGACGAATAAAACGGTCGGCAAAGTCCTCTTCGACAAAATCAATCATTTCATGGAGAGGAATATTGAGTTTCGCTGTGATCTTTGCGATTAACTGAGGATTCAATTCTGATGATTTTTGAGAGAGAAAACGACTCATGGTCGAGACTCCGACATCAGTCTGCTCAGCGAGCTCTTTTTGCGACATGGCCCCGCGCACTTGCATGTATTTCCTCGTCACTCCTAGGAAGGTATCGAGTTTCTCTTTCTTAAATTCGGCCATGGCCTTCGCTCCTGATAATAAATGTCCGGCTAACCCGTCTAAACCATTATCGGATTGCAAAAATATTTCTTGATGCAATTTTATATCTTGACGCAACTGGTCAGCTTTGATACTCTTGGAGCATGAAACGAAGCCTTTTAAGGGCTCGAAAGGAAAAAGAAAATGGAAACCTTAACAATTTTTATTGATGATCTTTTTGCCCAGGAACTGGGATCAGAGTCTTACCAACTGATTGAGAACAAAGCTATGGTTTCAATGACTTACTCAGGCTTGGCGCTTTCAGGATCACTTATTAAGGAAACCGTTTTCGAAGACGTAATTTTCGAAGATTGCACGTTTTTTGGCTCAACTTTGGAAAATTGCTTATTTATCAACTGCCTGTTTATAAATTGCAAGTTTCAATTCTCTAAGTTTTCAGATTGCAATTTTGAGAATACTTCGTGGGAAAATTGCAAGTGGGGATTAACCGCTCTGAACGATACAGAAATTATTGCGAGTGAAGGAAAGAACAACTACGCCTTCATTACAGAGGCTCCGGTCTCGGGAACTCAAACTCTTTCACTGAATGAATTTTTAGCTTTGCCTGCTTAAAAAAATAAATCTACCGACTCTCCCCTCAGGGATATGAAGATCGTCTTGATTAACAGACGAGGGGCCTGACTTTAACTTGGAAGAATTTCGATGACGAATGAACTCACAAGCGCACTCATCCCACCACGCATTCATGGTCTCGCAAGAGGCCATGAATACCATCTTAACTTTTGCGATAGAAGCAACCAATTGATTGAGTATTTCTTCTTGAAGCAATGAGGACTTGTTGTCCGACTTCAACAGCATTGCGAAGACCGATGAGACTGTCGACCAGACAAGCATCTTTATAGAAACGATTAATCTCGTAAGAAAGTTCATTGAACATAGCTTCTGCGCGAGAGAGACGATCTTTGGAACGAGTGAGCCCAACATAATTCCACATTGTTTGTTTTAATGTTTGCCAGTCCTGATGAATCAAGGCCGTATCAACTTCGACTGTTCCATCAATCCAGTTCTTAATTCTGTCGCTAGAATAAATCGATTCTTTATCGGCGTTGGAAATAATATCCATCGCTGCAAAATGACCGAAAGTCATTCCTTCCAGAAGCGAAGTGGAAGCGAGACGGTTAGCTCCATGAAGCCCTGTGCATGCAACCTCACCGACAGCGTAAAGATTTTTTAAAGAGGTTCTTCCTTTGAGATCAGTTTTTACACCACCGCAAGTATAGTGAGCGGCAGGAACAACAGGAATTGGTTCTTTGCTGATATCAATTCCATGCTCAAGACAATGATTGTAAATTGTCGGAAAACGGTTTTTGATCCAGTCTGCGTCCTTGTGTGTGATATCGAGATAAACACAGTCTGCCTGTGTTTCGATAATTTCATCTGCAATTGCACGTGCAACGACATCGCGTGGAGCGAGTTCCATATCAGGGTGATATTTGCCCATGAAGCGCTTGCCCTCGGCATTGATCAACATCCCGCCTTCACCGCGAACGGCTTCGCTCACAAGAAATCTTCTGTGAGTTGCTCCTCCATAAAAACTTGTCGGATGAAATTGAATGAACTCAAGATCAGTTAAAATAGCACCAGCTCTCTTGGCCATGGCATGACCGTCACCTCGGGCGCCTTCTGCATTTGTATGGTGCAGATAAAGAGCTCCGACTCCGCCGGTAGCGAGAATCGTAAACTTCGCAAGAATTTTTGAGACTGATCTTGTCTCTTGATTAAAAACATAAGCACCAAGAACTTTGTTTTCTTCATAGCGCTGCTGAATGGTTACTCCGTGGTGAAGTGCAGTCAGCAAATCGATCGCTGTGTGACCAGTCAGGAATGTCACTTTGTCAGCAAAGTTTGTTTTCAAGTAACTCAGAAGAGTGTCCTGAATATCTTTTCCGGTATAATCGCCACGATATAAAATTCTAGGCGTCGAATGAGCAGCTTCTTTAGTAAAGAGAAGCTCGCCGCTTTCATCGCGCTCAAAATTTGAATTAGCTTTATGAATAAGCAGATCTTCCAGAATAGAACTCGACTCATAAGCGACAACTCGCGCTGCCTCCAAAGAAGAAGTTCCCGAGCTCGCTTTCATAATATCTTCAACGAGAGATTCTTCTGAACCTTTGGCGTAAATTATTCCACCCTGGGCCCAGTTTGTATTAGTCACTGTCGGTTCTTTTTCTCTTGTAACAACAGCTACACTCAATCCTTTTTCAGCAAGACCCGCGGCTGCAGAAAGGCCAGCTATACCTGTTCCGAGAATCAGAACATCAAATTCATAACTCAAAGTCATTTGCTACCAACTGTTTTCATTTTCATAGACAAATCAACATGGGGTGCACTGTGAGTTAGTGCACCGATACTGATGGCATCGATACCTTTAACAAGGAAACTACCGACATTGTCGAGTTTTACTCCGCCTGAGATTTCATAAGTCATGCCTTCTTTTTTCATCGAGACAGCTTTTTGAACATCGTCGGTTGAAAAATTATCAAGCATAACATGCTTCACACCAAGCTCCATTGCGAGCTTCAATTCTTCAAGAGAATGAATCTCAACAACAATTCCCTGGTAATGAGTCTGCATATTTTGAAAAAATTCCCACGCCGGTTTTAAACCGCCGAAGAAAGTTTTGTGATTGTCTTTGATCATCCAGACATCAGCTTGTGAAAAACGATGATTATAGGCGCCGCCTACTCTCACAGCATATTTTTCAAGTGAACGAAGACCTGGAGTTGTTTTTCTCGTATCGAGAATGTGAATTTCAGAACCCTCAGCTGATTTCACAAATTTCTGAGTGAATGTTGAGATCGCACTTGCTCGTTGAAGCAAGTTCAGAGCAACTCTTTCACCTGTCAGGGCAATTGAAAAAGGAAGCGTAAATGTTATCACTTCACCTTTGGCAAAGTTTTTTCCTTCGTGAATTTTAAAATCATCATAATTTAAATCTGCGCCAAGATAATTGAAAGCGCCGACAAAATATGGAAGTCCTGAAAGAACAACATCTGATTTAATTTTCAAAATGCATTCAACGGGAGTTTGTGGAAGCGAATTCAGGTAATAGGCATTGCCTTGAAGATCATCTTCTTCAAAATAACGGGCGAGATCCGCCTCAATTCCTTTCTCCAAAAGTCTCATGGTCTGTGTCCTTTTTTGACCGCGATGTCAGGGAAATTTAATGCTCGTCCTCTTTTTAACTCTGAACTCTCAAAGAGTTAAGTTTTTTGTGCTGGATGAGGTCTTTCATCGGGGGCGTTATGAAGTTTTTTCTTACCATTTACCTGTTAAGTGCCCTCCTGCTTTCTCTGAATAACCCTTTTGCGGGCCAAAAGGCCCTTGCAAGGCCTGATAAATCCACAATTCAACGCGTGCTTCCCTCGAAAAGTAACTTGATTGACTCCTTTGAAAACCCAAGACACGCCAGGGTCCTTTGGGCCTTTCTGACTGGAGAAAAGGATGGGCTTTCCCCTAAACTAAAAAAGCAATTTGACCTGTTAGAGCTAAGGTTTCTCTTTTCCCCTTCCGGCCTTCACCTCAGTAGTTTTTTCCTGCTTTTGTTCATTTTGACCAAAAAGTTCGCGGGAAAGAAGACTGCTTCGCGCTTAAAACTTCTGATCACTATTGGCTGCTTTTGTCTGCCTTCTCTATCCATTAAAAGAATTGTGATTCTTCGTTTGCTGATTTTCTTAAAAATAAAATTGAAGAAAAAATGGCGGATCGAACATTTATTTTTTGTCACGTTCTCCATTTCATTTTTACTTGGACATTATTTTCAATCGCCTGGCGGTTTCATCATGAGTTTTCTTTTTATGGGCACTTTTATTTCACTTTCGTCATTTTCGCGATGGCAAGTCATGTTTGGATTGTTTGTCAGCCACCTTCTTATCTCTTTTTTTAGTGGAAGCATGGTTTCCCTTCCGGCCCTATTTCTGGATCTTCCTTTGTTGTTTTTCTTTTCTGCGCTGATGTCTGTTTCGGGAATTTATCTTCTGACTTTTCAATGGATAAAATTCAATTGGATTGAAAAACCCATAAGTCTCTTTTTATTTTTGATAAAGAAATCAGCTGCGCTCACAATCGGAACTCATGTGAGCGCATCACTGTTTTTGATTCTTGCAATGTGGATTTATTTTTTAAAAAAAGACAAAAAACTTCTGGTGATTTGTTTTCTTCTGCATACCAATCTGGCTAACTCGCCTTCTTTTTTTGTTTCAGGATCATGGACTCGAGCGCCTGAACAGTCTGTTGATAAATAACTTTGTTATAGCGGACACTGAGTCTTTGAAGTATCCCAAGGAGGTCTTCTTGTCTCGGCTCGTGAATTTCAAGAAACTCATCAACAAAACTCTCAACAACCATAAACATCATACTTAGCGGGGAAATAGAAATGCTCAGTGTTTCCGGAAATCCAATCCCACTTTTTGAGCCGTGATGTTCTTTTAAAATCGTCCCGACTCCCAAGGGAATTTTAGGAAAACGGTCGATGATGTTAGCAGACTCAAGAGCATGATTTAAAATTACTTTTTTTTCTTCACGCGAAAGAGCCTGGGATTCCAGCTTTTTTTCTGAATTGATTTTCATCAACTCAGGATTTTCAAGTGAGATATCGTGAAAGTAAGCAAGATAGGTCATGCGCTCTTTCATCTTTACTGAGTCCCATTCGAATTGATCAACAATTTTATGAAGAATCAGACAAATCAAATATGAATGCGCATAGGAATAAGAAAGTTGATTTGCTCTCATGGTGTGAAGAAATTGAGTAAGGCCATTCATATTTTTCATTGAATGTTCCATCGCTCTGATGCTTTCATTCACCAATTCTACTGTAAGTTCATCAATTCCTAAGGAGTGAAGCCGGTCGAGAGTGATCTCGTAAGCGTTTGACTGCATTTCTAATTTAGAATTGGCGATATCACCTGTTAATTTTTCAGTGACAAAATTAACGAAACGGGTGAATTGATCTTTAGGAATATAGAAATCCTTCAATCCCATTTCTTTGTATTTATTAATATCGCTTTGGAGAAAAAAATCTCCAGCGTGAAGACGTTTTACATAGTGAGATTCATGGTCATTCTTGCGAACGCGAATATAGACATCACATTCCAGCGTATAGCTCGAGATGACTTTGAAATAATTGAGACTGACAGGAACGTATTCCGTTTGAATACGGTTTTCCATGAAATTAACATTCTGACCAAGCGCCTGGCCGGATTTCATGACGATGCTCTTCCAGGAATCTTCAAGCTTCATAACGATAAGTGGAAATTTTGAAAAATAGTGTGAATCGTTATGACGGCAAACTACTTGATCGACGGAATTTCTGGAGAGGTAGGATAATGCTTCTGCGGCAGAGCCTGCCTCAATGACTTCGCAACCAATCGATCTCATGAGATTGAGTTTTAAAAAGGCACCGGTTTTTTCATCTGGTTCAACAAGAAGGATGTGTTTCATGCCTTCCCGATCGACGTTTTTCGTCTATTTCTAAAGGGAAATTACAATTGAGTTTTATCGTCAGTTATTGGACGGAGATCTGGTTGAAAATCAAATAAATTACCATCTAATAAATGAGAAAGCTCGACATTGGCTAGGGCATTGGCCATCGATCGTCTGATTTCAGGAATTTCTTTTTCAAGATCGTTAAGAAGTCTCGTCATTCTTTCGCGTTTTAAACCATCTTGAGAACCACAGAGATTGCACGGAACAATAGGAAATTCCCACGCCTGGGCCAGTTCTACAATGTCCGATTCTGCAACGAAAGTAAGAGGACGGATAACGATATTGCGGTGATCTTTGGAATATAATTTAGGAGGCATACTCCCCAGTTTTCCTGAATAAAAAAGATTCAGCATAAATGTTTCAAGCATGTCGTCGCGATGGTGTCCGAGTGCAATTTTGCTAAATCCGTTTTGATAGGCATATGAGTACAAAATTCCACGGCGAAGACGCGAGCAAAGAGAACAATAGGTTCCACCGGCCTCTGTTTTTTCTTTAACAATTGAGTAAGTGTCTTCCTGAAGAATAGTCAGCTTGATCTGCTGATCCGCCATGAAAGCTGCAAAAGCGCGCGCATCGAATCCAGGCTGTTTTTGATCGAGCATGACCGCTTCAAATGTAAACGGCATCGGCGCTTTTTTCTGAATCGCTTTTAACAGTAAAGTTAAAACAGTCGAGTCTTTTCCTCCGGAAACCGCCACCATGATTTTATCATTGGGAGCAATCATATGATAATCACTCAGAGCACGAGTCATCTGCTTTCTGATCTTTACGGCCAGGGGTAATTCTAAATCTATTTCTTTCATAAGCTTTTCTCTATCACATTTGCGGGCAAAACGCCCGAAACGAAGGTAAAAATTACACCGAAGAGGGGTAATTGAAAATACTTTAGTTAGGTGGGAAAATGAGAGTGATTTTGAAAAAGGAGTGCTTATGCGTGAAGCTTTAATTTTCTTCTCTCTGATTTTCGCCTTTTCAGCCTCCGCGGCTGACTGGACTGGGTTTCAAGGCTGCGGTCTTTACGAAGTCAAAGGCGTCGTCCGTTTTGTAAAAAACATCGCAACAATGGTTGTAAATGAAGGAACAAAATCCGAAATAAAAATCTCAGTTCCTATCGAAAATGAACCTAAGCTTTCGCCTTATATTGACTCGCCTTTTATCGCGGAAGTGGAAATGAAGACGAAAATGAATGGATCACTTGGCAGCGGCACTGTGATGAAAATAGACACGCGACTACCTCATCCTTTAAATCCCAAAGACACCGGGTTGAAGTTTTTGAAAAAAAGCGAGTGTGCAAAATGAAAATGAAGCTCATTCTGGCCAATTTACTGACGGTCCAAATTCTTTTCACTCTTCCCGCCTACGCTGATAATTACATGGTCATCATGGGCGCTGGTGGTGAAGAAGCAAAACCGGGAACAATATTCGATGGCGGAATCAGAAACCTTGCCACTTACGTGCGCAATTCGCCGGGGCTCAAAGTAGATGTTGCGCTCAATGGCGGTCACCCGGAAACAACTCAAATTGTAGAAAATGAATTCCCTCGCGGTACTCCTACTTCACAATTCCGTGAAGTAGATTACAAGCGACTCATCCAGAAATACACTCAGATGCTGAAGGATGATCAGATTAAATCTGGTGATCAGTTGATGATTTATATCGATTCTCATGGCGGAGAAAAAGAAGCCGCTTTAAAAACTCACCGCATTTCTACTGCTGAAGGAACGGCCGTTAACCTGGACAGTCTTGAAGGCTCCGAAACAGTCAGTCTTGATGCTCTCGAAGCATTAAAGGATCTTGCAAAAACTAAACATGTGAAAATGGCCATCATCGATGCCAGCTGCCATTCGGGAAACACAATCGCTCTCGCTGATGAAAATACATGTGTCGTTTCTTCTTCAGGACCAAACCACTATGGCTACACCTCTTTCGGTTATGCTTTTCCAAACGCCATGAGAAAGGGCAAAACTCTGGAAGAAGTCTTTCTTGATGTCAGAAACAATGAAAATGCACCGAGCTTTCCCATGATTTCTACCAGCGAAGGCATGTCCGTTTATAATGAGCTTTATAACAAACTGACTCCTTTTCTTTATGACTATGATGAGAAAAATGACAAGCTCACTCCTTTTCTTTTGCGCAATAATAGCGAAGCCCAGATGTGTCTCACTGATGCAAACTTTAAGTCTTTGATTCAGACAATCGATGGCATTGAAGAAATGAACACGGTGACTAAAAAAATTCTGTGGTGGACTTATAAAAACAAAGAAGTTGATTTTAGCGAATTAAAGCGCCTGCTCACTCAGTATAAAAAAACACTTGATGATGCTGCTCTCAAGATGCGCGAAATCGGCACAGAACAATTCAGAAAAAAAGAAACTATTCAAGGATTTATCGGAGAAGTTACCTGGAAAGATCTTCTCATGACTGATTACAATGAACTGATTACCAAAGCGAGTGAGCGACTCAGAACTGAAACGAATGAAAAGAAAAGAACTGCGCTCACCAACAACATTCTATACTACACTCGTGCCAATGAAAAAAAACAGAATCTCCTGAATACTGAATCAGGTCTGGCGGCCACGGTTAATCAACAGAAAGAGTTGATGCGCTCTCTTTCAGACTCCAAGGTGCTTTCGGGGTCAATTGCGCGGGAAGAACGAAAACTCTACGACATCATGTACAAGCAGGCGCAAAAAGCAAATCCTGACAAATCCCAAAATCCATGTCATAACTTCAAACTGTGATGAAATACGATTATTTATTATTTGATGCCGACGACACTCTCCTTGATTTCCGCAAATCAGAGGATGTGTCGTTTCAGATTGTCCTCGACAAACACAAAATCTCAGGTGATTTGAAGTCTCTCCACACGAGCTACAAGCAGATCAATGAACTTTTGTGGACTCAACATGCCCTTGGGCTGGTCAGTAAGGACGTTTTAAAAACTGAACGCTTCAGAAAATTTCTTGAAGTTAATAACCTGGATGGCGACGCCTCTGCGATGAGTGATGACTATCTCAACACTCTCCCGACACAGGTTTTTTTGATTGATGGAACTGTTGAGCTCTTGAATGCCCTCTTTAAAAAAATCCCTTTGGTTATTGTTACCAATGGCATCGGTCATGTTCAGCATAAACGTCTCAATAATTCAGGCATAAAAGAACTTATTAGTTTAATGGTAGTCAGCGAAGAGTGCGGTTTCAGTAAGCCAGATAAGAGAATCTTTCATCATACATTCGACCTTCTTCAGGCCGATCCAAAGAACCATAAATTTCTCATGATCGGCGATAAGCTTGAAACAGATATTCTAGGCGCTAATACCGTGGGCATTGAATCGTGCTGGTTTAATCCGGAACGAACAAAGAACGCGACTGAAATCAAACCAACATTTGAAATTGATCGCCTTCAGCATATTCTGGATCTTCTGTGACTTCACTGCGCGCTTTTACTCCTGCTCTGTGCGAATTGCTGGGTATCGAAAAGCCTGCTCTGGCCAAAGAAGAAAGCTACCTCAAAACAATTCATCCTGTGACCAGGGCCCTTATTTATTGCCCGGATGCTTTTGGTAAGCATGCTTTCAAAAAATTCCCTGATCTTCTGGAAGAAATGAAAGAAAGCAGCAACCGGACCGTTGAACTGAAAGCCATGAATCCATCAGTCACTCCAGTTTGTTTCGCTTCCCTTTTTACAGGCGGAACTCCGGATGAACACGGAATCAAACAATACGGCAAACCAATCTTAAAATGCGACACACTCTTTGATGCTCTCATCAGGGCCGGAAAAAAAGTGGCGATTATTGCCGTGAAAAATTCCAGCATTGACCTCATCTTTCGCGAGCGCGCTCTCGACTATTTTTCGGTCGACTACGATCCGCTCGCGACAGCGAAAGCTCTTGAATTAATTGAAAAAAATCAACATGATGTGATCGTTGTGTACAATCAGGAATACGATGATCTTCTTCATGAGACTGGTCTCTTTTCTGAACTTGCCGTCTCGGCCCTCTGTCATCATGTCGACACGTGGAAACTTCTCAATCAGGCTGCCATGAAGACATGGAAGAAAAATTTCTGTATCGCTTTCACTCCCGATCATGGAGGTCACACTCTCGAAAATGGTCTAGGTGATCACGGCGAAGATCGACCGGAAGATATGGAGCTTCTCCACTTCTTCAACATTCGTTAGCTCAAAATTTGCAATATTTTTAATTCATGTTTATCCTACAATTACCAACAACACCTTTTGGAGGATTTCATGGCTGTTAAAAAAGCAAAAACAACAAAAAAGAAAGCAACTAAGAAAGTTGCAAAGTCAGTAGCTAAGAAACCAGCTGCTAAGAAAGCGACAAAAAAAGTAGCTAAGAAAAAAGCTACAAAAAAAGCTGCTAAGAAAGCGACAAAGAAAGTTGCTAAGAAAAAAGCAACTAAAAGAAAAGCTACAAAGAAAGTAGCAGCTCCCGTTGCTCCAGCAATGTAAAAATTAAAAAGGGACCTTCGGGTCCCTTTTTTTTTACTTATTTTTTTGATTCATCCATTTCTTTCGTTCATCTGCGTCCATCTTCTCGATGGAATACCTCAAGGCCGTTCTCGGCATTGGGCCGGCATGGTCCTTTAGAAATGTTCTCAGGACTTTTAAATCCCTTTTTCCTATTTCCCTAAGCATCCAGCCACAGGCTTTATGCATAAGATCTTCCGGGTCGTACAAACGTTCCTCAATGACCTTCAGAGGAACATCAAAAGACTTTTGCCTGATAAAATAAAAGCAACTGAGAACCGCGATCCTTCTTTCCCAAAGTTTTTTGGATTTGAGCAATTTATAAAGATCCTTATTATCGCGATGAAAATAATAATGACCGGAAAGAGAAGGAGCAGAGGAATCCACCAGATCCCAATTATTAATCCCTTTGCGCCATGAAAAATACTTTTTATAAAGATCACGCTGAAGTTTCTCATCTCCTTTTTTCACTGCTTGTTCATACTGCAAATTGAGAATTGAAATACCGATCATGCGTTCTTCATGAATTGCTGATTCAAAAAGTTTTTTGATCTCTCCAAGTTCAAGATCTTTAAATTCTTTTGTAAGCGACCGCATTTCAGAGGCATTAAGGCCTACAAAGATATCTCCTTCTCCATATTGTCCTTTACCGGTCTTAAAAAAACGCGCCACACCTTCTGCTTTAACTTTATTACCTGATGAAAGGCAGCGTTTGTGAATTTCTGAAAATGACATTTAATCTCTCACTTTATCTTCATAGACGATTTTAATTCCGCGGGACGCGACGATATCAAGAAATTTTTTTTCATTTCCATAAAATTGATTTCTTTGAAAATGAATTTTGCGGGGATGATCCTTAAGCGTTATCCGGTAATAAGCGGGCTTGGGTCTATAAGTTGATCCTCTTGCAGGAACCACATCTAACTCTGCAAGCTGATCAGTTTCAAGAGTCATATAAAACTTGCCAGCTTTTCGGGCTATCTCGCGCCACTCCCCTTCAAGCGGTGTAATGGGAAAAGTAAACCCTTTCTCAGTAATAAACAATTCATGAGCGGAAACTGCTCTCAGTTCTTTATCCTGAAAAATGGTTTTCAGAGTTACTTTTGTCATAATTGCGGTTGCGAGTATGAGAACGAACTCACCAAGCATAATCATTAAAACATATTCGACCTGATCAATGCCAGGCAAAGGCAACGTCAGCAGATAAGACAGAATGGCCAGCATCACCATCGCAGCAGGTATGAGAAATAGCGAAAGACCATACTCAACTTTAAACTTGTACGTAGAGTTGAGAATTATTTTTTCAAGATGTCTGTGAAGAGGAGCGTCGGTAAAGTACTTATAATCTTTTTCATGTTGCTTTCCGTACCTGACCAGCACATAAGAAAAAAAGAAAGACACAATCACATTGGCAGCAAAAATAGTCCAAAAACTCATGCTTCTCCTGAAAAAAAAGGGCCCCAACAATGGAGCCCTTTTAGTATATCAGTTTTTTAAAAAGCGATTAGTAATTCAGAAGTTTTGTCAGCACTTCTTCCACGTGGCCGATCTGAGGAAGAATGACATCTTCAAGGCCCGGGTTGTAAGCACAGTGAACATCTAAAGCAGCTACTCTCAAAATAGGTGCATCCAGCAATTCAAAGCATTCTTCATTCACTCTCGCTGCAATCTCTCCTGCAAATCCTGAAGTCTTATGTTCTTCATGAGCGATCATCAGACGAGATGTTTTTGTAATTGATTTCTTGATAGCTTCGAAATCGTATGGAGCCAGAGTTCTTAAGTCGATAACTTCTACGGTCTTTCCAGTTGCGGCTTCGAGTTTTTTTGCGGCTTCAATTGATTTTTGAACCAAAGCTCCCCAAGCGACAATCGTTGCATCTTTTCCTTCGCGGACAACTTTCGCTTTCCCGAATGGAATCATGTATTCGTCACCTACATCCTGAGCACGGTTGTACCCCTGGTAGTAAAGGTGTTTGTGTTCAAGGAACATGACTGGATCGTCAGCGTGAATCGCTGTTCTTAAAAGCCCCGCAGCGTCTGCAGAGTTAGACGGGAACGCCACTCTGATACCCGGAACGTGAGTGAAAAGTGATTCACCTGATTGCGAGTGGTAAATCGCTCCACCTTTCAGGTAACCACCGATCGGAACGCGGACAACCATCGGACATTTAAAATCACCGCCTGAGCGGTAACGAAGTGTCGCCATTTCGTTTTTCAATTGCATGTATGCAGTCCAGATATAATCAAAGAACTGAATTTCAACAACAGGTTTGATTCCACGAATAGCAGCGCCGATCGCTCTACCGATAACGTTTGCTTCGGCCAGTGGTGAATTGAAAACCTGACCATCTTTTGATTCACGTTGTACGTTTGCTGTTAATTTGAAAACTCCGCCCTTCCCTTTTAGTTCAGGGTTGTTCAGTCTTTCTTTTTCGAAGAAATCAGCGACGTCTTCTCCCCACATTCTCAGTAGAGGATTTTTTGCAAATTCTGTTCTCAAAACTTTGTTGATCGATGCGGCCATAGGAACATCGTCTTTGCCCGAGAAGTTGGCTGGCTTATCAAATTCAGGACCAGTGATGTCGTGATCTTCTGAGTAAAGGTGATCTTCAACTGTTTCCACTTTCGGCCATTCAGTTGTGATCGCTTTATCCATTGCTGTTTTTACTTCAGCTGAAACTTTTTTCAAGACCTCTTCTCTTTCAGTTTCAGTGATGATTCCCGCTTCAACGAGGAATTTTGGATATGAATTGAAAACGTCGACTTGCGCTTCCGCTGCAAGCTCTGCTTTCGTTCTATACATTCCGTGATCGTCTGAAAGAGAGTGAGAGTATGGTCTTGTTACGTTAGCGTGAACAAGCGCTGGCTTTCTGTTTTTTCTGATGTAGTTAGCCGCTTCCGTCATTGTCGCGAACGATTCGATCGGACAGTTACCATCTGTTGTGAAAATTTTAAGACCAGGGAAATTCGCAAGAGTTTTTGAAATTGATCCTTCCGGATACTGAACGTATGTCGGAGTTGAAATCGCAAAGCCGTTGTCTTCCACCATGAAAAGAACTGGAAGTGAATTTACACATGCTGTAGTTAATCCTTCCCAGAATTCACCTTGAGCAATTGTACCGTCACCAGTTGAAACGTAAATGATCTCGTCATCTTTGTAGAGATGCTTTGTATCCATTTTGTGTTCTTTGTTCAGACGCTTGTACCATAGACCTGCTTCAGCAAGACCGCACGCCTGAAGGAACTGAGTTCCTGTACAAGATGACTTGTTCACGATGTTGTATTTTTTGTGTCCCCAGTGGGCCGGCATCATACGTCCGTAAGAAGCAGCGTCGCCCATGTTTCCATTGGCCTGGCAGAGCATTTCGTAAGGAGTAACTCCAAGACCTAAGCAAAGTGCACGGTCACGGTAGTAGCAAAGAAACCAGTCGTATGTTGGTTTTAGAACCATCGAAGCAGCAGTCAAAATTCCTTCGTGTCCTGCCCCCGAAATCTGGAAGAAAGCTTTTGATTGTTTCTTCATTGTGATTTCAGCATCGTCTACTTTTCTTGATGTGTAGACGTTGTGAAGGATCTCAAGCATTTCTTTTTTGCCGAGATTATATTTTTTCGCGAGATCTAATTTCTTTTGATAAGAAGGACTCATTTTTGATGATCCTTTAGCAGCAGGTTTTGCATTTGCTTTTGATTTAGATGTCTTTTCCAACATGTACCTTTTCCTTAAAAATTGTATTGGGAAGACTCTACCTAAGAGCAGGGAAAATGTCTAAGATTCCGCCTGGCGGCAAAGGATAAAATGTTGGTTAAAATCCGGAAGAAACACCCAGAGCAAACCTACGGTCTTCATGCCCGCGGAATGTGGAAGTTGTTGTATCAACAGCGTAAGTCGTCAGATCAAATTCCAACTTTCTTGATTTAATGCCGAGCCCGGCAGAACCGAAACCATCTCCGTAACCCAGACGGAAAAAGAAAACACGGGAGAAATCAAGCTCCAGTCCAAAAACCAGCTTTCTCGTGGAAGAAATATCGCTGTATTCCTGACTTAGATCTTTAATATTTGCTTCGAGATGGATGCGTGTATTCGTACCGATTTGCGGTGTCAGAGAAAAACCGACATCGTAGCTTCGGGGAATTTTTGCTGGAGCTGCGCCTGCTCCGGACTTCGCAAAATGCGTGTCACCGAAATTGTGAACAGTCAGCGCAAATGTAGGAAGAAAAGTAAAAGGAAGAGTTATCTTCGCTCCGCCAGTAATAACGAACGTCGTTCCGTTGCTGTACGTATTGTCAGCAATGACAATTGTCGCGTTAGGATCGGCCGTTGAACTCAGCTCTTTTCTTTTCAGGTATAAACCAGACGCACCAAATTTCAAAATTCCGCCAAAGAGTGAAATATTTAAAGCGGCATAGGGTCCGTGATCGAATCGATCTGCAAATTCATATCCTGTCGCCGAAGTTGCATCCGTGACAATTCCTCGCGATCTTTTTGCGAGCATGTATCCCATGCTGAAATATCTGCTGGTAAAATTCGGCAACGCCTGAACTCTTGAGTGCGCAATATTTCCCGGAGTTTTCAACAGAACCTGTCTCATTCCGTCTATACTGAACATCTTAGGAGAATTGGTGAAAATATCTCCGATGGAATTTCCCGAAACAGCATTGATTGAACCTTTATTAGTTTCGAAAGAAAAATTCGATAAATGCAAATGAGGGTAGCGTACACTTCCCAATCCCGCTGGATTGTAAAAAACAGCAGAAGCATCATCGACTTTTGCGACAAAAGCATTTCCCATCGCAAGAGCTCTCGTCGAAGTCACGTATTCAGGAAAGACACCATCTTCAAAAGTAATGGCCTTAGCTGTAAATGAAAGAAAAATAAGTGTGAGGCTAAGCAAGCTCTTCATGCTTCTATTTTAAATTTTCTCAAGAGGGAAAGATAGCGAGTCAAAGTGTGCCTGTTAAACCTGAGCATTTTACTCATTTCCGTCGAGTTTTATTTGGTCGACTTCGCAGGGTGTGGCTCCATTGGCGTCACTTTTCAGAATTCCTCTGACATACACAGTATCTGAGATTGTATTGCTCGTTGATAAATAACTCGGCAATCCGTTTTGCAGTTGAGCAGCGGTACTGGCAGTAACAAAAGTTGTTCCTGCGGCCCACGCACTTCCATTGTAATAAGACCAATTGACCTTATCTTTTGACAATTGATAATGAACGCCGCCTCCTGAGCAACCAAGTCCACCGAGTGTTTCAGCAAACGCAGTTAGTGTTTTAAAAGAAAGTCCTTCTTGCGTAACAAATTCTTCATCTGCTGATGAATAGTATGTGTGAGCTCCCCCCACCACAACACTTGAAAGGTCGGGCGCACTTGAAGTTGGGACAACATCCGTTTCAAAAGTCGTTTTATATTGGAAATATCTTTGATTCGTTGTGGAGATATTAAATAACGCGCCTGTGGCCAATGCTTCTCCACCAGAAACATTATTTAATTCTGAAATTCCACTCGACCAGGCGGGATTTGTCGAACAAGTTGCATCCGGACATGTGCGATAGAAAAGCTTTAATCTGTTGACTCCCCTGCGATAAAGTTCGGTCACTTCTGAAGCAGAGAGGACTTTATTCCACATGGCCGTTTCATCCATTGAACCGTTGAATTCAGCAGTGGAACCGCTCACTCCGCCGAAATAAATATTGCCAGTGCTGGTTGTAAAATTGGCGGGTGTTCCAGTTATCGGTTCTGCCACACCATCAATATAAGCTTTGATTAAGCCCGCGCTGCTGTCGCTGATCACGACGATGTGATGCCAAAGCCCGTCGTTAATCGAAGTTGAGGCTCCATAGTTTGTTCCGGAAACACGCACTCTAAGAGTTGATGAAATTCTTACCGGACAATCTGTCGCTGCGGTCGCATCGCTTGTTGTCCAGAAACAAATCACGCCTTCTGTAGGTGATGTGGTTTTCTTCACCCAGGTTGAAACTGTAAATGAACCTGGAGTCACTGCCGCGCTGACTGCACTCTTTAAAACAGTGCCTCCGGAAAATGTCAGAGCAGAATTAAATTGACCTGCAACACCCGCACTTGCGGCAGGTGAATTTATTAAAAAAGAATCGTTGTTTGTCGTTTTACTGTTAAGCACTGTTGTTGCGCCTGTGATTTCATTAAAATGCCAAAGCCCGATCAAACTGTTTGCAAAAGCACCGGACGTAGAAGAGTAATCGCTTGGCGATTCATTCGTCAGTGGCAATTCTTTTCCATATGGGAGAACAGTTTTCCAACCTAAAGTTGTCCAGGCTACTGTTTGCTTGGCATCCATGATTCTTGAATTATAAGTCGTGCTATAGACACCTGAAGCTAGAGTCCAGGCTCCGACAGCGTGATTTTGAGAGAGACGCAAATTCACATTATCCCATTTAAGTTGCGAAGGAAGCGCAGTGAAACCTGTGGCGGTATTATCATCATCAGTCTGATCGACCAGCAAAGGTTTTAAGCGAATCACACCAGGTGCTACACTTTCAATATTTGAAGATCCATAAGAGTATGTATTGGTATCTCCTACGTCTCCCAGTAACCAGGTTTTTGTCACAGCTTGTCTCACTGTATGAATAAACGATGTTGTGCTGTTGGCACCTGGCCCATCCGTCACTTTGAACGAAAGGCTGCTCGCTCCAAAATTTGAATTCGTCGGCGTAATAGTCGCAGTACAGTTTGGATAAGTTCCTCCGAAAACAATATTCGCAACTGGAATTAAAACAGTATTGGAAGAAGTAGCCGTCACAGATCCATTGCACGCCAAAGGACCATCTACATCATTAATGGTGAAGTTAACAACGAAGGCTGCGTTCATATTTCCAAAAGTATCCGCGATTGCCGCGATTGTCGGAGCAGTATTGACTGGATTGATTGTAAAACTCGCTGTCGCTGAATTAGATGCTACCGAATTAGCTGTTACTGTGTAAGTAAAGCTCGCAGCTCCATTGTAATTATTTGTTCCGGTAACTCCGACTGTACAGACGCCGGCGACATCACACGCGCAAGCCTGAGTCTCTGTAACATTTGTTAGTCCCGCGACTGAACAAGACGATGCTTTATCAGAGTCCGGATCGCTATAAGAAAGAGTGATGATCGATTGTGTGTTTTGATCAAAAGAGGCCGGGGTTATATTATTAGCCACTGGAGCATCATCAACATTGTTGATAGTAAAATTAGCAATAGAAATATTAGAAGTTGCTCCGTTTGCAGTCACCGTATAATAGAAATTGGCAGCACCGGCAAAGTTAGGTGTTCCAGTCACTCCAACTGTACAAACACCTGCTCCATTGCATGCACATGCTTGAGTCACAGTTACGTTCCCAAGTGAAGTCAGATTACAACTGGTGGCTTTATCGCTGTCTATATCGGTATACGATAAGGTGATAATTGACTGAGTGTCTTCGTCGAACGCCACAGGAGTAAGGTTACTGCTGACCGGTGCATGATCCTGATGAATAATATTCAATGAAGCCGTGGCCAGATTAGAAGTTAACGTTGTTGTTTTAACAGTGTAATCAAAACTTGCAGCTCCGTAATAGTGAAGCGAGCCCGTTATTTTTAAATTACATGTTCCGAGGATAACATCACATGAGCAGGCAGTTGTTACGCTTAAATTTGTCGCATTAGAAATTGTACAATCCGAAACACCTGCGCGATCACCATCCACATCGACGTAATTCAATGTGAGATAGCCGCTTTGTGTATCTTCGTAAATTAAATCAGTGAGAATTGTGTTCGCCACTGTAGGAGCATCATCAACTGAATTAATTGTCAGACTCGCATTTGCTGAATTTGAAGTCTGCCCGCCAGCCGTCACTGTATAAGTAAAACTTGCAGCGCCATTATAATTGGCCGTTCCTTTTACTCCGACTGTACACACACCCGCGAGATCGCACGCACAAGCCTGAAGAACTGTCACGTTGGTAAGTGCTGCAACTGAGCAAGTAGTGGCCTTGCGGGAAAGAGGATCTGTATAACTGAGTGTGATAATAGATTGTAAATCTTCATTGAAGGAAGCGGGAGTGATGTTGTTAGCAACAGGAGTTGAAGCGGTTATCGTTAAGTTTGCCAGCGCAGAGTTGGACGTTTGTCCTGCCGCCGTGACCGTGTAATTAAATTTTCCTGTCCCAACATAATTTGGATTGCTCGTTACTCCGACTGTACAAACTCCGGCAACGCAAGCACATGGGCGTGACACAAAAACATTTGTTAAGCCTGAGACAGAGCATGAAGAGGCCTGATCATTTTGAGCATCAGTATAGCTTAAAGTAATTATCGATTGAGTACCCGTAGTGAAAGAAGCTGGCGTAATGTTATTCGCAACAGGTGGATCACCGAAAATAGTTAGAGTTGCAGATGAGCTATTAGAAACCACACTGTTTGCGGTAACGGTGTAGGCAAAACTAGCGCTGCCAATATAATTTGATGTTCCAGTTACCCCTACTCTACAAACTCCTCCAACGCAGGCACAGGCTTGTGTGACAGTGACATTGGTGAGTGCAGAAAGAGCACAGCTCGCAGCTGAATCGTTATCCGCATCCGAGTATGAAAGAGTGATGATCGATTGAGTGTTGTATTTAAATGAAGCTGGAGAAATGGCCGCGGTAATCGGAGCATCATCAACAGGAGTGATAGAAAATGTCGCGGCCGCTGAAGCAGAAATTTCATTTCCAATTGCGACGTTGTATCTGAAACTCGCAGCACCATAGTAATTAGTCGCCCCTTTCACCGTTACGCTGCAAACACCTGCGCTACAGGCACACGCATTGACTACAGTAACTCCTGAAAGAGAAATGAGTGAACACGATTGAGCGAGTCTGTTCGTTACATCCGTATAGCTCAAGGTGATCGAGGAAGAAGTATCTTCAGCAAATGAAGCTGGAGTGATGTTTACGGCTTTGAGTGGGTTTACTGTATTGGTTGAAGTTGTACTTCCAGCGGGCTGATTTTTGCTGGAGTCCTGCACGCACGATGAAAGCATCGCCATGAGTGAGAAAATTAAAATGGTGAGAAACGTTTTTCCCATAAATACCCTGATGAAATTTTATCAAATTTTCATAGGGAAAAACGGACCCGGCACTATGTGCTCGGTACTAATAAAAAAGGCCCGTTTCCGGGCCTTTTGATTTACGTTTTATTAACGGATTAGTGTCTTGTTTTTCTGCCAGGAAATCTATGGTGAAGATTTCCAAGGTATTTACCGCGGATGTTTTTAATAGACGCGATTCTTTGCTCAGCCATTAAATCTGTAGCTTTATACACCGGAATATTTTGCTCATCTGCAAGCTTATAGATTTTCAATGTTGTATCGAAAATTTTGTCGACCATTTTTGTCGCTTTCTCAGCTGACCAGCCTTCGAATTCGATAGATACGTTCATTACCCCACCCGCGTTGATCAGGTAGTCTGGAGCGTATAGAATTCCTTTTTCTTTAAGCATGTCACCGTGACGTGGTTCAAGAAGTTGGTTGTTAGCAGCACCACAAATGATTTTAGCTTTAATTCTGTCGATCGTTTGATCGTTGATAGTTGCACCAAGAGCACATGGAGCATAGATATCAGCTTTCACATCGTAGATATCGTTCAGGCCTACGAATTCAGCATTAGGAACAGCTTCTTTGAAACGAGCGATGTTTGCTTCGTTCATGTCTGTGAAAAGAACTTTCGCTCCTGATTCGAAAAGGTGACGACCTAGGTGTGTTCCAACTGAACCAGCGCCTTGAAGAGCAACAACTTTTCCTTTAAGAGATCTGTCGCCCCAAACTTTAAGAGCTGAAGCTTCCATTCCGCGGAAAACACCACGTGCAGTCCATGGAGACGGGTTACCAGATCCACCGTTGATTTCAGCAACACCTGTTACGTTGTTTGTTTCAGCGAAGATGTATTCCATGTCGTCAACAGTTGTGTTCACGTCTTCAGCTGTGATGTAACGACCGTTGAGTGATTCAACGAAACGTCCGTATGATCTGAATAGTGCTTCTGATTTATCTTTCTTTGGATCGCCGATGATAACAGCTTTACCGCCACCAAGGTGAAGACCAGAGATTGCGTTTTTATAAGTCATCCCGCGAGACAAACGAAGAGCATCTTCGATAGCTTCGTCGATAGTAGCGTATGGCCACATTCTTGTTCCACCAAGTGCTGGTCCAAGAGTTGTGTTGTGAATCGCTACGATTGCTTTCAAGTTACAAGTTGGGTCCGAGAAAAAAACAACTTCTTCATGTCCCATTGAGTATAATTTTTCGAAGGTAAACATTTCATTCCTCACTTTGAGTTAGCTATTTATTGCATCGTGTTTTATAATGGTGAAGATATTATTCTTACCCGGATGAAAGTAATATGCCCACCGTGTTAGTGAAAGCTCTTTCCCCCAATGAAAATGACCAAAAATTTGAAGTGGAAGCGGGCCGTTTACTGTATGACGAATTAGAGCGCCAGGGCCTAGTATTGCCCCATGGTTGCCTCGCTGGTTCGTGTGGCTCGTGCCGGATAGAAATATTGGAAGGCGCCGAAAATTTGTCCAATCCAGGCGCTGTCGAGAGCGATACGATTTCTCACATAAAATCTAATTACTCCCCAAACAAAATTATTCGACTTTCATGTCGCGCTAAGGTGAATGGGGATATTGTCATTAGTGTTTTGAAATAACTACGCGCCTTTGCTTAATAATCTCACTGTTTTAACAATGATAGCATCATAATTAAATTCATGATACTATCACTCTATGAACTATTCTTTTAGCTATAGTAAATTCATTGTCGATCTTATCCGCAAGATAGAAAAAGAATTGGCTTCAATCGATTTAAATCCAAGTGATATGAACCTGGAAATCCAGCTTAGAAAGAAAAATCAAGTGCAAACAATAGTTGGTAGCTGCCAAATTGAAGGCAACACCTTAACGACTGAATTGGTAACTGAGATCCTCAAGGGGAAAAAAGTACTTGGGAGAGAAAGAGAGATTGTTGAGATAAAGAATGCGTTCGAAATTTATGAAAACCTGGACTCTTTTGATCCCACTTCGAAAAAAGATTTTCTAAGTGTTCATAAACTACTCATGTCGGGTCTGGATTCCAACGCAGGCAAGATTCGTAAAGTGAATGTTGGCGTAGGTGGTAAAAGCGGACTTAAGTATATAGCTCCTGAATATCAAAAAGTTCCAAGCTTACTCGATCACTTATTCGAGAAAATAAAAAAATCAGAATTCGATGAAATTACCACAAGTGCTCTTCTGCATCTGGAAATCGAGAGCATTCATCCGTTTGTAGACGGAAATGGAAGAATTGGAAGATTTTGGCAAACATTATTTCTTTCAAAAAGAGTTAACTATCTTTTTAGATTTTTAAATATAGAAGGCCTGGTGAAAGAAAATCAGGAAGAATATTATTCGGCATTGATAAAAAGCCAATCAAATAAAAACTCCAATTGTTTTGTTGAATTTAGCTTGAAACTTATTTTGCAATCTCTTGAAAATTATAGAACCAGCCAGAAGATTCTATCCAACGGAAAGGATCGTATTCAGTCAGTGAGAAATCATTTTAAAACTAAGCACTTTTCACGAGCAGAATATATTCAGGTTATTCAGGTGATTTCGGCAGCAACAGCTTCCAGAGATTTAACAGAAGCTGTTGAGTCGAAAATATTAGAGACAATTGGCGAAAAAAATCAGACACGTTATCGATTTAAAAAATAAAAATTCAACTAAGCCCCTTTGATCAAATCTCTAAGTCCCGTGAAAGCTTTCATTTTCGATTTCACTTCTAAAATAAAATCTTTAAACAGAGGTGATTTCTCAATCGCCTTCATGATCTCGTCATTTTTTCCTTCGTAACGAGGAATCAAATAAGATTTTCCTTTCGATGTATGGCGGATGACTGGAACGTTAACGAGTTTTTCATTGTTGCCTTCTTTTACTTTGATCGCGATGACGAAGGATTGCTCGATGTCGACGCCTAGTTTTTGAAGTTCCTCTTCTTTTAATGTTTTCAACTTATCAGTCGTGACAATGACACCATCTCCGCTAGCAGCGACTGAAGCAGGGGCCCTATTTTTATAGGCTAACTCTGCTCGCAAAGAATCAGATTCTTTCTTATAAGCTTTTACCTGCGCAACTTCTTTCGGCTCCGTCACGTTTTTCATCTCAGCTTGCTTGCGCTCGAGATCAGCAATTTTCCTTTCCATCTCTGCACGTTGGCTGGCCATGTCTTGCTGCGTACGTGCGAGTTCGTTGCTAACAGAGCTGAGTTTATTTCTATTGGCAGAGAGTTCTCTTTCGATATTGCGCTTGTAATCTTCAAATTCATTTTTATTAAATGAAGAATCATTATTCGCAATAGTCTTTGTCGTCTCTTCTTCCTTCTTGGCCACTTTAGAATCATCTTCGTTTTTCTTAGGCGTCACGTCCGGAATGTCATCCATCCAATAACTGCTTTCAACCTTTTTCTTTTTCTTGCTGCGAATTCCTTCAATCGGTCTCGAGTACTCCGGAACAATTGTTGGAGCGAAAGAGCTATTTGAATTCGTCGCGACTCGCGCGTTTAGATTCTCAGATGGAACAATGGAAGCCATCTCATTTGACTGCTGAGTCTGATTATTATTTGCATACTCTGTTTTGCTAGGAGTTGGTGGCTGATATTTGGGTGGCTCTGAATTTAATTTTCTTTCTTTAAAGTCTTCCTTCTTTTCTGCGATCGTAATTGGGGTGACAGGTTTTCCTAATGCTATCAGCGATCCTTCGAGGCCTAGATAGTTTTCTGCGAAGTCCGGGAGTTCGCTTTTGGCTTTTTTGATTTGATCTGGGGTTGATTGAGATGTTGAGTTGTCGGCTAAAGATGGAGACATCTTTGTTTGTATTTTTTCGAGACTTTCCAAATAGTCAAAAGCTTTGAGTGTACTTGTGTTGCAACTTTTCCCACTTGGACATTCACTCATCTGATAAAAATCTCTGGCGGAAAGAGGACCACCTTTCATACACGATACAGTCTTCTGAGAGTCAGGAGATGTACAGGTATACTTTTCACAAAACTTTGAATTCTGATCTGAATCTTTATCGTCGCTCACTAAAGGTCGAGTGTTTTTTGTAAAATCTTCAAACCAATCATCTAGCTTATGCTCTTTCGTTCTTTCTTTTTCCAAAAGCAGTTTATTTTTAGCTTGAGACAAACATTGGAATCCATACGCCCTTAATGCCACAGGATCATTTTGAAAATCAATTTCATATTGATCGTCCATGGGAGCGACATCCAATTTATTAAAGAGTTCCATAGATACTTTATTTTTCAAGCTTCCCAAATCATCTAAATCAGCACAAAGGAAATTGTTAATATTTCGATTTATTGATTCGCATTCATTGGCTAAAGTGGGCGCAAAGAATTTTTTTTGATTTTCTTTATCTTTAAAAAATTTTGCTATGTATTCTTTTGGAGAATTCTGAGGAGCATTGAGAAGATAACTTCTAAATTTCTCAACAGCTTCGGGGCCTGCATTCTTAATAAATTTCAATTGTGCGTATGAATCGAATCTAGATTCAAACTTTTCTTTAGGACCTTTCGCGCCTTCAATTATATCCCTTGCAGAAAGATCATCAATTTGGCTTTTCAAAATAAATCCCGAAACGTCGCCTTCAAGAGGACAACTTAAACCGTTACTTACATTGTTTTTAATCCCCATATTTTTGACAAACTTATTTGCCATTATTCCATAGAGATCATTTCCAAAGTTTGAAGCAGTCCCTTTGGGATTGAGCATTTTTTTCAAAAGGCTCATTTTATAGTCGTAGTACTGTCCCTTAGGATTATTACCACATTGTTCTGTTTGCTTAAGGGAATTTAACGAACATTGTCTTTTGATTTTTTCAGACGATGATGAATCTTTCATCATTAGATCGTCGCCATTAGCATTGAAATAATTAGTAAGTAGAGCTGTCTCTTCAGAGTTTTGCATTAATTTGTTGGCTAACTTTTCTGCAAGTTTTTCATAAACATATTTCCTCTGATCATCTTGGTTTTTTTCCAGCTCCGCCAACCCCTTATTGTAACCGCAAGAAGTTATTTCCTTATTCAGAACAGAAATCTGACCGCTGAGAGTACTCAACCCTCGTAAACAAGTTGGCATGACTTCATCAGCAGAAGCACCATATATTTGAAATAAAATAAGCAAACTAAAATAACTTAATTTCATTCTCTTCTCTTTGATAATTTTTCAAGGACACTTTTTAGTTGTGTATTTGGAATAGACCGCACCATGAGAACATGCACTCGCAATTATTTTCCCGATAGACGCTTTAGAACCTTCACTCGGATACTCTCCTTTATTGATCATCGTCTCCAGATAATCAAGCAGCGTTTCCCCTTCTGTATTCTTAGCATTAATGAATTCTAAAAATTTAGCAGGCTCTTTTCTTTTTTTACTGTAATAAAGCCAAAAGCTTTCAACCCAACCGACACGTTTGGATGGGTCATCAGCGATAATATGAGACATAGGAGATTTTACAGCAGCTGAATATTTTTCAGGTTGGCATACTGGTGTATTTAAAATTTCCTCTACTGAATATGCTGTCGCTTCAATTTCTTTTAATGTGTAACCGACCAAGTTGGCATCTATTTGTGCGAACCTATGACAAAAAATATCTTGCCAATCAGCCTTGCTAATCTTCTCTTCCGCCGGCGCCCGTGACACTCCATTACTATTCAAAACCAGCGGCCCTTTAGTCGCTAAAGCAACAGGCTTCGCCAAATCTTCTTTCAACTTCATTGCTTCTGCTTTATCGGGCTGAACTGAATCGCTTACTTTTTTGATTTCACACGAAACGCAATCTTTCGATGTGGCTGTGTTGCAAGCAGTGTTGAGAACAACTGCAGTCACGACAATAAAAAGCATTTTAAAATTCACTTTCATGAATAGTCCTCGATAGATAGTTTTTAACCTATCGTTCTTATCGGCATTAAATGAAGTTTACCTTAAACAGTTTTTAGTCAATTTTTATTAACACTTCTAATTCATTGAGATTTTGGTTCAGATTCGAAATTTTAGAGAGTTAAGCCGGCCTACAGATGGGCAATCGCATTTTCTCTAAGCTAATCCCTCGATAAAATCTCACTTGACCTTATACAGTAAATTACTGTACAAGGATTCTAATAGCAAGTGGGTCCCCAACGAGGCTTGCTATGAAGACTGAGATAACTTTTAAGAAAAGTGCACTGAAGGATTTGAGAACATGTCCCAGAAACATTATCGATTCTCTAAAAACTTGGATTTCATATATTGAAAGAATTGGTTTAGCTGAAACGAGAAAAATTCCCGGCTATAACGATGAAGCTTTAAGCGGGAAACGCAAGGGACAGAGATCGGCGAGATTGAACAAGGCTTACAGAGTAATTTATATCCTTTCATCCAAAGCCGAAATCGAAATTGTCCAGATCATTGAAATTAACAAACATAAATATTAAGTAACAACGAGACGAATATGAAAAAATCATCTGCAATGAAGCATCTTGAAAAATTGACTGGCGAAGTATTTTCTTTTGCAACGATGGTTCGAGGTTACAGAACAAGAGAAGACTTAACACAAGAACAGCTCGCAACTCTTTTAAAAGTTAAAAAATCCTACATATCAAATCTTGAAAACGGTAGAGATTTCGTAACACTCGATCAGGCAATTCGTTTTGCTAGCGCACTAAAAGAACCGGTAGAAGTTTGGGCCAAAGTCGCACTTCAAGACATGATTAATCGAAGTGGATTGAGAGCAATTGTAGAGCTTAAAAAAGTTGCTTAACCTCCGACAATAAAAAATAGGCAATTTTTCTCCCAAACTCTCATCAAATAAATTATAGTCCATGCAACTCTCTTCTTAATTTCTAGCCATTTAAGACGCAAATCTTTCACGCAAGTTGCAACTTCTTAACGATATTGAAAAATTCACCTATTAGGTGTATTATACAGAAGCAACGTTGAAGACGGTCATCATCTCGACAAAGGCAAAAAAAGATCTAAAAAAGTTGCCTAGATACATCATCGAGAAGCTAGCCATTTGGATAGATGACGTTGAAGAGCGTGGCCTTTATGAAGTGAGAAAAACTCCTGGGTATCACGATGAACCATTACAAGGAGAGAGACTCGGCCAGAGATCCATTCGTTTAAGTAAATCTTACCGAGCTATCTATAGAATAAAGTTTGATGGCGCCATAGAATTTATCTCAGTTGAGGAGATCAACAAACATGACTACTAAGAAAAAAAGCGAAGCTCTAAAATACCTCGAACAACTCTCAGGCCGCGCCCTCAACTTCGGAGGGATGATCGAATCCATTCGCCTGAGCGAAGAATTCTCCCAAGCAGAATTCGCAAAGCAACTCGGTATCTCACCTTCTCATCTTTGCGATATTGAGAAAGGAAGAAAAACAGTCAGCGCGGCAAGAGCTTCAGCCTTCGCAGCTATCCTCAAAATGTCAGAAGCACAATTCGTTCGCCTCGCTCTTCAAGACGAAGTTGAACGGGCCGGCCTGCGACTCAAAGTTAAAATTGCTGAAAATTAATTTCTACTGAATCGGACGAAGTGTTCGCACTGTCTGATCAAGATTCTTCATCGTAGAAATTTTATCAAGCACACTCTCGTAGCTTGCTTCCATCTCCACTTTCACAATCAAGTCAGACTCAAACGGATCCGCGTCCACTTTTGAAATGACGACAAGTTCAGGATCAATTTCTTTTAATCCTGCGATGACTTTAATAAATTGGCCTTCGTTGGCCGATTCGAATTGGAATTTACTCATTTAATTATTTTAAGGGCAATCTTTCGAT
>Ga0207968_100177_pt1 | contig 27664 bp, 22 predicted proteins | sample LakWasMet21_HOW5_2_FD_183867 | JGI IMG/M metagenome (GOLD analysis project Ga0207968, IMG submission 183867) | Freshwater sediment methanotrophic microbial communities from Lake Washington under simulated oxygen tension - Sediment Metagenome... | ecosystem: Environmental > Aquatic > Freshwater >...
TGCTGCTCGGCCGGTGCATAACAAACATCATATATATTGAAACTCAGCGACTTTGTCAGATTGTTAAAGCCGTGTAATTGCAATTTATTTTTCAACGCATTAAACCTCGATCACTTCAAAATCATGGGTGATTTCCACCCCCGCCTTACCCAGCATTATCGATGCGGAACAATATTTTTCCGCCGACAATTTGACCGCCCGCTCGACGACCGCTTCCTTCAAATTGCGGCCCTTGACGATAAAATGCAGATGAATTTTACTGAACACGGCCGGCACCGCATCGACGCGCTCGGCCGTCAGTTCGGCCACGCAATCGACGATGTCATTCTTGCCTTTTTGTAGAATCTGCACGACATCAAACGCCGAACAACCGCCCACGCCGAGCAACAGCATTTCCATCGGACGCAGGCCCATGTTCCTTCCGCCGTGGTCGGGCGGACCGTCCATCACGACCGCGTGACCGCTGCCGGATTCGCCGACAAACATCACGCCGTCAACCCATTTGACAGTCGCTTTCATTGCTTTTCCATCCCCGATAAAAAAAGACGCATAGAGTAGCACAGAAATGCCATTTGACGGAGATTCGATATTGATTTTTTTGTAAAAATCCCCTGCCGCATCCCGCCCTGACAACACCATGCACCGGGATGGAATGAGTCAAGTTTACGGTCAACGGCGCTACCATCGTAATCGGGATTCATGACAGAAGCATGACATATCGACTCGCCCGCGCAGGCAAACCGCCGACCGGGATTGGCAAACTCACGACGGGACCTTGACGGATTCGCCGAGGGGGTCGGCGCGGATTTAATTTACATTGGGGGGGAACAATGCAAATAAACTCCGCGCCGATTGCTGTTGGCGGGAAAAATTAGGCGACCAAGCCAAGTGTTAGCGCTTGCCCGTAATCAAACCCACCGAGCCGGGTTTCAGACGCTTGCAGGTCACCACAACGTCTTCGACATGACATTGCTTTTTCCCGGCATCGACGCCTGTACAATCGTCGCAAACCGCCTTGCCGCTGTCCTTGACTTCGGCAACATACCAGCCGAAGCCCTGAGTTTGACAAAAACGCTTGCTGTAGTTGTTGATATGATAAGGCTTGGTAACCTTCGCGACCGCCTCGGACTCGGCGGCGCAGCCGGGCGGCGGCAGCGTATTCGCCATCAAATCCCGATAAAGATATTCGGCCGCGGCGGCGGCGCCGGAAAATCCGATCAAGGCGACAATTAGCCCCGTACAGATGCGGTTCATGGTTTTTCTTCGGAACGTGGGACGCTTAATTCGAGCCGCCGTCCCAGCTCAGAGGGGCCTTTTTTGACATGATCAATTTGGCTTGTTTTACCGCTTCAACGCCGTCCTCAAATTTACCCACCTTGACCGAACTTTTGGCGGCCCTGAATTTAGCACTGGCGCGCGGGAAAACCATCGAATTATTTCTGTTTTCTTCCATTAGACTCAATGCGGTATTGGCTAACTTTGTAAAGCCATTGGCGTCGCCGTTTTTACCTAATTCAATCATCTCGTCCGAAAGCGAAATGAGCTGTGAAAGGTCTTCGGTTACGGGGGTGCCGGCGGCGTTGACAAGGCCCAGCGCTGATAAAAAAAGCAGCAAAGCTGCCGATGTTTGTTTCAAGGTCATGTGTTGCCTCTGTTGTTCATTTATATTTGTTAATTATGTTTATTCTTTTGCCGGTTTATACCCTAACTCGCCATAGCCGCCGGGAACGGGTATCCAGAGTACCATGGCGGGCTAGCCAAAATCCATTCATGGCGCCTGGATTCACACGATGCATCCCTACATTGCCCTTCAGGTTCATGCAAGCCGGCCATCCCCGGGCTGAACGATCTTGCGGGATCGATCGGCGCGCTTCCGCAAGCGCAACGGTAACGTGCCGGGATTTAGCTCAGCACGCGGATATGCATCGATGTTTTTTCGTCGTCCGCCACTTGTTTGATCGTCGCACCTCTTGCGTTTTCGTTTTGTTTGACCATCAGAATGCCGGTCACGATCGCAAAGACCGCGCAGCCTACATAGATCCAGAACCGGTCTTTAACTCGTACTTCTTCGTTCATACTGTCCACCTTGAATAAATAACCCATGATTGCTGTGTCTACCTATTGAAGCGACTTTCATTGAAGACTTTTCCCGAATTGATGCGCGTGCCGCGACAAGCAGTGTTTATCGCTCTTGTTGTCGGCAATGACGTGGTCACGAACGGCATCGCGAGGCCCAGTGCCATTTCAAATAGTATCGAGTCGCTACTATAATAACGAATGCAGACTTTGTCAACCCCTTTTCGACTCAAACCCCTAAAATGAAAATTTTCCCGAAAAATACACGGTCAGCGCCTCTCGAATCCGCTGAAAAATCCACGGCAACGGCCTTGTTGATGGCGTCTTCTATTGCAATGAATACGGCGGAAATATTGATTTTCTGCGATAATACCCACCCATTTACCCCCACGATTGACCGAAAACCTGGCAACAACCCCCTCTTGACTCGGGAAAGACCTCACCCATGAAGGACAAAAAATTCAAACCCTGCGACCTGGTCATTTATGGCGCCCTTGGCGATTTGACCCGGCGCAAGCTGCTCATTTCGCTGTACCGCCTCGAAAACGCCAATTTGCTCGAAGCTGACACGAGAATCATCGGAGTCGACCGGCATGCCGGCGACAGCGCTTTTTATATCGATGTCGCACACAAGAGCCTGCAGCAGTTTTTGAACGAAAAGCTGGACGAGGCCGTCTGGCAACGCTTTGCGAAGCGGCTGGCCTATGTGCAGATCGATTTGACCGAGATGGCGCAATATCAACGACTGCATGAAGTCGTCGACCCGCAGGCCCGGGTGCTGGTCAATTACTTCGCGGTCGCGCCGTTTTTATTCAAGCCCATCTGTCAGGGCCTACATCAATCCGGCATCCTGACGCCCGAGGCGCGGATGGTGATGGAAAAGCCGATCGGCCATAATTTGAAGTCGTCGCGGGACATCAACGACGAAGTCGCCAAAGTGTTCAACGAAGACCAGGTTTACCGGATCGATCATTATCTCGGCAAGGAAACGGTGCTGAACCTGTTGGCGCTGCGTTTCGCGAACTCGATCTTCACCACCAACTGGGACCACAATACGATCGATCATATCCAGATCACCGTCGCCGAGGATATCGGCATCGAGGGACGCTGGGAGTATTTCGACAAGACCGGCCAGCTGCGCGACATGGTGCAGAACCATCTGCTGCAAATCCTGACCTTCATCGCGATGGAACCGCCGGCCAACCTGGAGGCCGAAAGCATTCACAACGAAAAGATCAAGGTGCTGAAAGCACTGCGGCCGATCACGAGCAAAAATGTCGATGAAAAAACCGTGCGCGGCCAATATGGCGCCGGTTTCGTGAAGCGCAACCCGGTACCCGGCTACCTCGAGGAAGAAGGCGCGAATACCGGCAGCACGACCGAAAGCTTCGTCGCGATCCGGGTCGATATCGACAACTGGCGCTGGGCCGATGTCCCGTTCTATCTGCGTGCCGGCAAGCGCATGCACAACAAACGCACCGAGATCGTGGTCTATTTCAAGCGCGTGCCGCACAACATCTTCAAGGACAGTTATCTGCGCCTGCCGCCGAACAAGCTGGTGATTCACTTGCAGCCGAACGAAGGCGTCGAAATCGAGATGCTGAACAAGGTGCCCGGCATCGACGAGAATCTGAAGATCCAAAAGACCAAACTGGACCTGAGTTTCTCGGAGACGTTCAAACAGAGCCGGATTTTCGGCGGCTACGAAAAACTGGTGCTCGAAGCAATGCGCGGCAATCCGACCTTGTTTTTGAGCCGCGAGGAAATCGAACAGGCCTGGACCTGGATCGATTCGATCCAGAACGCCTGGGCCAAATCGCCGGAAAAACCGAAGCCGTATCAGGCCGGCAGTTGGGGACCGATCGCCTCCGATCTATTGCTCGACCGCGACGGCCGGGCCTGGGAGGGTTGAGCCGGAACATCGGACGTGGCATGCTGCCCTGTCCGCAGGGTTTGAACGCAGAATGAAGGTGCGCGATGCGCACCCTACGAATTATTCATTAGCATTGGCGCGCTTTAACTAAGGTGTCGCCGCACAGTAGGTACACACTATGCATCCAGTCATTGAAAAAGTCACTCGCGACGTGGTCAAACGCAGCCGCGAAAGCCGCGCGATCTATCTTGCCCGCGTCGATTCGGCGGTCGAACAAGGCCCGCGCCGTCTGACCCTAGGCTGCGGCAACCTCGCGCACGGTTTCGCGGCCTGTTCCGCGGCCGAAAAATCCGATCTGGCCGGTCCGCAAAAAGCGAACATCGCGATCATTTCATCGTACAACGACATGTTGTCCGCGCACGAGCCCTATAAGGATGCGCCGACTTTGATCAAAGAAGCCATTCGCAAAGCCGGCGGCGTCGCCCAATTCGCCGGCGGCGTGCCGGCGATGTGCGACGGCATCACCCAGGGCCAGGCCGGCATGGAATTGTCGCTGTTCAGCCGCGACGTGATCGCGATGGCGACCGCGGTCGGCCTCAGCCACAACATGTTCGACGGCGCCCTGTATCTCGGCGTCTGCGACAAGATCGTGCCGGGCCTGTTGATCGGCGCCTTGACCTTCGGCCATCTGCCGGCCGTGTTCGTGCCGGCGGGCCCGATGACCAGCGGCATCACCAACAAGGAAAAATCGCGCGCCCGGCAAAAATTCGCCGACGGCAAGATCAGCCGCCAGGAACTGCTCGAGTCCGAGTCGAAATCCTATCACGGCCCCGGCACCTGCACCTTCTACGGCACCGCGAACAGCAACCAGATGATCGTCGAGATCATGGGCCTGCATCTGCCCGGCTCCTCGTTCGTGAATCCCTACACGCCGCTGCGCGACGAACTGACCCAGGCCGCCGCCCAACAAGTCTTGAAATTCACCGCGCTCGGCGACGATTTTCGTCCGATCGGCCACGTGATCAACGAGAAGGCGATCCTGAACGCGATCGTCGGCCTGCTCGCGACCGGCGGCTCGACCAACCACACGATGCACCTGATCGCGATCGCGCGCGCGGCCGGCATCATCATCAACTGGGACGATTTCGACGCGCTGTCGCGGATCATCCCGCTGTTGACCCGCATCTATCCGAACGGCCCGGCCGACGTGAACCATTTCCATGCCGCCGGCGGCATGGGCGTATTGATCGCCGAGCTCCTGGCCAACGGCCTGCTGCATGAAGACATTCTGACCATCGCGGACGGCAAGGGCCTGAAAAACTACACCCAGGAGCCGAAACTCAAAGACGGTCACTTGGTCTGGGAACCGTGCCCTACCGCCTCACTCGATCCCGAGGTGCTGAGTTCCGTCGCCTCACCGTTCGACGCTTCCGGCGGTCTGCATGTGATGCACGGCAACCTCGGCCGCGGCGTCTCGAAAGTGTCGGCGGTCAGCAAGGATCATCGTGAAGTGCAGGCGCCGGCCGTCGTCTTCGACGATCAGGACGACATGATGGCCGCGTTCAAGCGCGGCGAGCTGGACAAGGATTTCATCGCGGTGCTCCGCTTCCAGGGCCCGAAATCGAACGGCATGCCGGAACTGCATAAACTGACACCGCCCTTGGGCCTCTTGCAGGACAAGGGCTACAAGGTCGCCCTGATCACCGACGGCCGCATGTCCGGCGCCTCCGGCAAGATCCCCTCGGCGATCCACATGTGCCCCGAGTGCGCGGACGGCGGCCCGCTCGCGAAAGTCCGCAACGGCGACATGATCTACCTGAACACCGAAACCGGCGAAGTCAACGTGCTGGTCGACAAGGACGAGTTCAATGCGCGCAAGCCCGCGGTCAATAGCGCGAAAGACCACCATCACGGCATGGGCCGCGAACTGTTCGCGGGCTTCCGGCTGAACGCCTCGTCCGCCGAAACCGGCGCAACGAACGTGTTCGTTTACGATTAAGTCCCCCTTTTTGAAAAAAAGGTATTTGATTGACCCGTAACGTGACGGGATGCTCATCCCGTCACGTTACGGCACGCCCGTGATCTTGCGATCGAAGGTGAAGGCAGCAATTGCTCGATCCGCGCGATGACCGGCTTCCCGCACGCGATCGTTCCACAGTCAAAATCAAGCTGCTGTCCGGACAGGACTCGATACCACAAGCGCCAAGACGCCTACTCCGAACGCCCCCGGCAATACCCTCTGCGGAAATCCCCCTTTACTAGACGTTAATAAAAAATTAAGATTGTCCGAAATTGCGGGATTTTTGTCTTTTATTCCGCAAATTTATGTAGCACTCTACTCGCCAGTCCAAACACCGGGGGATACTTCGATGACCCACGCCAGACAATCGCTCATCTTGCAGCATCGCCACATCGCGATGGTGGTCTACCCCGATTGCGAAATCGTGGACGTGACAGGTCCGATGGATGTGTTTTGTTTCGCGAATTACGCGCTGCGGCTTTCGGGACAGATTGCCGAAACCGAGTCGGTGTACACATTGTCGCTGATCGCGGAACGGGCCGGGCCGGTCAAAACCGCGTCCGGCATGCGGATTCTGGCGGATTATGCGTATGACGATGTCCCCGGCGACATCGATACCCTGATGGTGACCGGCGCGCCATTTGCCGTTGCTTCCTGGACCGATCAAAAGCTGGTCGAGTGGCTGCCCGGCATGATGTCCAAGGTCAGGCGCATGGTGTCGATCTGCACCGGCGCATTTTTGCTGGCCGAAAGCGGCTTGCTGAATCGCCGCAAGGCCACCACGCACTGGCTGTTTTGCGAGCAGATGGCGAGCCAATACCAAAACGTCCAGATCCTGCCCGACAAGATCTTCGTCCGCGACGGCAGCATCTATACCTCCGGCGGCGTGACGGCCGGCATCGACCTGGCCCTGAGCCTGGTCGAGGAGGACTGGGGCTGGGAGGTCGCCACCGGCGTCGCGCGCGGCATGCTGATTTTCATGCGCCGACCCGGAGGCCAATCGCAATTCAGCAGCTTTGCCTTCAACGAAGCGAAAACCCGGAAGGATTTCCGCGAACTGCAAGCCTGGATCGTCAGCCACCCCGAGGAAGACTTGAGCGTCGAAATACTCGCCGACCACATGGCGATGAGCCCGCGAAATTTCTCGCGCGTTTTTTGCCATGAAATCGGCATGACGCCGGCAAAATTCGTCGAACGGTCGCGGCTCGAAGCCGCGCGCAATATGATGCTGCGCTCCGACCTGCCGATGGAAAGCATTGCCGGCAAGTGCGGTTTCAATAACGCCGAGCAAATGCGGCGCACGTTTCAACGCTTTCTGAATATTTCGCCGCAGGAATACCGAGCGAATTTTAAATAGACCGGGTAACCGAATAATGACGAGGGAGTGCATGGGCCAACTGACAATCACCGGCCTGTAGCGGCCAACTTTAACGCCGACTGTTTTCAGTAAGAGGCAGCGTCCCCGAATTAGCTGCTCTGCCTGTAACCATTCAAAAAACTGATCGCATGATTTTGCGATCTAGCTGACTGCGCACGCCCTTCCGGGAAGAACGCAGCGGAATCAGGTTTACGAACCCGGCCCGCCCTAACAAAAACAGAGGAGAAACATCATGAGAATTTTACTGATTTCATCATCCTACAACGGCCTGTGCCAACGCGCGCATGTGGAACTGGAAGCCTTGGGTCATGATATTTCGATTACCTTGGCACTGAGCCCGGACGATGTCCGCAAAGGCGTGACCCTGTTTCAGCCCGATGTAATCATTTGTCCGTTCTTAAAGGAAAAAATCCCCGAGGACGTGTGGAGCAAACACCATTGTTTCATCATCCATCCGGGCATCAAGGGCGACCGGGGGCCGTCGTCGCTGGACTGGGCGATCATGAACGGGGAACAGGAATGGGGCGTGACCGTGTTGCAGGCGGTCGAGGACATGGACGCCGGCGAAATCTGGGCGAGCGAGACGTTTCCGATGCGCCAGGCCAGCAAGGCCGGCATCTACCGGCGCGAGCTGACCCAGGCCGCGATCAGGGCGATGCTGCTCGCGGTCAAGCGCGTCGAGTCCGGCAGCCATCGGCCCGAGCCGCTCGATTATACCCAACCCGATGTGCGCGGCGAACTGCGGCCGCTGATGACGCAACAGGAACGCAGGATCGACTGGGAGCACGATCATGTCGCGACGATCCTCAAAAAAATCAACGCCGCCGACAGCGCGCCCGGCGTGCTCGATCAGATCGACGGCCAGGACTATTATCTGTTCGGCGCGCACGAGGAAAGCCGTCTGCAAGGCTGGCAGCCGGGCGCGATCATCGCCCAGCGCCACGGCGCGATCTGCCGCGCGGCGATCGACGGCGCGGTCTGGATTTCGCATCTGAAGCGCAAGCACGGCATCAAAATCCCATTCTACAGGCGCTTTCTGTCGCATGACCGCCATTTCGATTTCAAATTGCCGGCCGCGAAGGTGTTGGGCAGCGTGCTCAGCGACATGCCCGAAGCGCCGATCGATCCGTTATTCAGCGGTACCGAGCCGACCTTCAAGGAAATCTGGTATGAGGAAAAAAATCAGGTCGGCTATCTCCATTTCGATTTTCACAACGGCGCGATGTCGACCTCGCAATGCCGCCGCCTGCTCGAGTCTTACCGCCTGGCGCTGGCGCGGCCGACGAAAGTGCTGGTGCTGATGGGCGGGCGCGATTTCTGGTCGAACGGCATCCATCTGAACGTGATCGAGGCGGCCGAAAATCCGGCCAACGAATCCTGGCGCAATATCAATGCGATCGACGACTTCGTTTATGAAATCCTGACCACCGAGACCAAGCTGACCGTGTCCGCGGTCTGGGGCGGTTGCGGCGCGGGCGGCGCGATGGCGATTCTGGCCGCCGACAAGGTCTGGGCGCGCGAGGGCGTGATCTTCAATCCGCATTATAAAACGATGGGCCTGTACGGCTCCGAATACTGGACCTATTCGCTACCGAAACGGGTCGGACCGGTCAAGGCGCTCGAACTGACCGAAACCCCATTGCCGATCGGCACCAAAAAAGCCAAGGCGATCGGCTATATCGACGACATTTTGTCCGACCGCTACGACGACTATCTACATCAGGTCAGGCGCAAGGCCGAGGCCCTGGCCACGGACCCGCAGTATCCGCGCCTGCTCGAAGAAAAACGCAATCTCCGGCACAAGGACGAGCGCGTCAAGCCGTTGTCCGCCTACCGCGCCGCCGAACTGCAAAAGATGAAAATCAACTTCTCCGGCAAATTTTACGGCGGCGAAGTCAATTATCACGAAGCCCGCTACAACTTCGTGCACAAGGTCCGACCGAAGGAAACCGCGGCCTATCTGGCCAAGCACATGCGACTCGATGCCGCCAAGCTCAGCGAGCTGCGGCAACCTTTGGCTTATTAAGGAGGCCCCCATGTTTTTCAAATACTGGCCGGTGCTGCTGGTCGATGATGAACCCGATGTGCTGGCGGTTTCGAGGCTGGCCATCAAACATTTCGAAGTCTATGGCCTGCCGCTGAAAATCTATACCGCCGGCAGCAAACAGGAGGCGATCGCGCTGATCAAGGACGAGGTCGAGGTCGGCTGCTCGCTGGCGGTCGCCCTGCTCGACGTGGTGATGGAGACCGAACGCGCGGGTCTCGATCTGTGCGATTACATCCGCAACCACCTCGGCAACAAGCTCACGCAGATCTATATCCGCACCGGCCAACCTGGCATCGCGCCGGAACGCGAAGTGATCGACCGCTACGACATCAACGGTTATTTCACGAAGGTCGAGACGACCGAGGACAAACTGTATTCGCTGCTCAAGAGCAGCATCCGCCAATATCTTGCCTACGGCATGGCGCTGGCGACGGTCGAATTGGCGAACAGCCTGATCGAGGCGGCCGGATCGCGCCGGAAACTGCTCTATGCGCTGTCGCCGATCGGCGGCCTGAGCCCGGAACAGGCCGAAACGCCGCGCTGGCTGATCATCGACGGCGAGGTGCTGTTTGCCGACGAGATCGACGCGGATCGTGGCTTGCAGTTGCTGGCGCGGCTCGGCGGCCTGGAAGGCATGCCGTTGAACCCGGCGGGCGATCGTTATGTTCAGGATAGCCAGGGTTACTGGCTGATCGAAGTGAAGCGCGGCCCGGCCCAGGCGCAGGTCGCGTTTTTGTTCAAAAGCCGGTTTACGCCGCCCGAGTTGATCGTGAGCCTGATGCACGGCTTCGTCAAGCAACTCGCGGTGCTTTGGCGGCAAAGCCGCGCGGACATCCTGGTGCACTGACCGCCGCCCGCAAGCCATGATGCGGCATTATTTCTATGACGGCAGGGATTTAAGCCAGGCACTCAACGCGGATTACGACATCGGGCTGGTCGTGCTGTCGATCGCGATCGTCAGTCTGGCCTCCTATGCGGCGCTGAGCGTCGCCGGGCGCATCCGCGCCGCCGAATCCGACGGCAAACGCCGTATCTGGCTGTTGGCCGGCGCATTCACGATGGGCGGCGGCGTCTGGGCGATGCATTTCATCGCGATGCTGGCGCTGAGGCTGCCGCTCGCGGTCAGCTATGACGTCTCGATCACGATCCTCTCGACCACGCCGGTGATCCTGTCCAGCTATGCGATGCTGGAAGTGATCAGCCGGCCCAAAATCAGCCAAGCGGTCGTGTTGGCCAGCGTCGCGATGGGGCTCGGCATCGGCGCGATGCATTACATCGGCATGGCGGCGATGCAGGGCATCAGCCGGCAATTACTGATGCTGTTCGAGCCGAAGCTGTTCGTGCTATCGATCCTGATTGCGCTGGCGCTCTCGGGCGTGGCGCTGACGATCGATTTCCTGGTCGGCCGCAACCAAAAAGGCTCCGCTGCGTTTTGGGCCAAAATCGGCGCCGCGCTGACGATGGGCTTCGCGGTGTCGGGCATGCATTACACCGGGATGGCGGCGACCTATTTTTTTGCCGGCGAGGCTTCGCCGGTGTGGACGCAAAGTTCGCTGAATCCCGCGGCGCTGGTCTTTTGGGTGTCGTTCACGTCGGTTTTGATCGCCTCGCTCGCGATCTTCATTACGATCGTCGACCGGCGCATTCAGCAGGCGACCTATGAGGAAGCGGTCAGCCGCTCCCGGATGCGCGAGGCGATCGAAAGCATCGCCGACGGTTTTTGCCTGTTCGACATGGAAGATCGCCTGGTCGAATGCAATCAGCGTTACCGGGAAATCATGAGTTTCGACACACCGATCGTGCCGGGCATGTCGTTCGAAGCGATCATGCGCGGCGCGGCCGAAGCCGGTTTGATACTCGATGCCGCGGGACGCCTGGATGACTGGCTGAGCGAACGGACGACCCGCCACCGCACGCCGCGCGAAAACTTTGTCGAACATTTCATCGGCGACCGCTGGATGCGGGTCAGCGAAAGGCGGGTCTGGAACACCGGCACGGTCGCGATCCGCACCGACATCACCGAACTCAAACAAACCGAAATCGAATTGTCGAAGGCGATCGCGGAAGCACAAAAGGCGCGCGCGATCGCCGAGGAAGCGAACAGCGCCAAAAGTGCTTTTCTGGCCAACATGTCGCATGAACTGCGCACGCCGATGAATGCGATCATCGGCTACAGCGAGATGCTGCTCGAAGACGCCAGGGCGTCGGAACAGCAGCACACGGTCGGTGATTTGATGAAGATCCACGCCTCGGCGTTGCATCTCTTGGCCATCATCAATGAAATCCTTGATCTGTCCAAAATCGAAGCCGGCAAAATGGAATTGTGCCTCGAAGTGATTCATTTGCCTTCGGTGATCGATGAAGCGGTCAATACGGTGCGCCCGATCATCGACAAAAACGCTAACAGGCTGTTTATCCACTGCCCCGGCAGTCTGCCGACGCTCAAGGCCGATGCGGTCAAACTGCGGCAAATCCTGTTGAATCTGCTCAGCAATGCCGGTAAATTCACGCACGCCGGCGAAATCGATTTCAGCGTAGCGGTGGAGGCCGCGTCCGAAGCCGGCTGGATCGTCCTGCAAGTGCGCGACACCGGCATCGGCATGAGCCGGGATCAGGTCGACAAGGTCTTCGCCGCGTTCACGCAAGCCGACAATTCGACCACGCGCCAATACGGCGGCACCGGCTTAGGACTCACGATCACGAAGAAATTTTGCGAAATGATGGGCGGCACCATCGCGATCGACAGCGAGCCGGGCGCGGGCTCCGTATTCATCGTCAAGCTGCCGCTGGCGCTCGGCGACTGAGGGCGAAATGACCAAAATCTTGCTGGTCGAAGACAACGAACTGAACCGCGACATGCTGTCACGGCGGCTACTCAAGCATGGCTTCGAGATTGCGACGGCGGTCAACGGAGAGGAAAGCGTACACTTGGCCAAATCCCTATTGCCCGATCTGATCCTGATGGACATGAGCCTGCCGGTGATGGACGGCTGGCAAGCGTCCGCGCTGATCAAGGCCGACCCCGTCACCCAAAACATTCCGGTGATCGCGCTGACCGCCCACGCGATGGGCGAAGACCGGCAAAAGACCCTGGATGCCGGCTGTGACGACTACGACACCAAACCGATCGATCTGGCGCGGCTGCTGGCTAAAATTCGGCTGTTTGTGACCCGAGAGAACTCGCTACGATGAGAACTGCACACATCCGCCATGAACTGCTGACCGCGCTGAACCAGATCATCGGCTATGCCGAGATGCTCGCCGAGGATGCCGGCAGCGCGGGGCAACAAAAGCAGTGCGACGATCTCGGCATCATTCGTTGCGCCGCGCATGGCATCGCGCAGCGCCTGGATCAGCTTTTTTGCGGCGCGTCGATCGATAACGCGGCCTGCATCGAATGCGACCTGGCTCCGACTGCCTGTACTGATCTCCGCGCGACCACCGTGAGCGAAAAGGCAGGAGACGAGCGTATCCTGGTGGTCGATGATGACCCCCATAGCCGGGCGCTGTTAACGCGGCTACTGCAGTGCCGGGGCTACCGGATCGATACCGCCGCTAACGGCGCCGACGCCCTGACGCGTCTGGCCGAGCAAGCATTCGACCTGATTCTGCTCGATGTGATCATGCCCGCGATGGATGGCTTGACCCTGCTGACGCAGCTGAAGGGCGATAAAGCCTTACGACACATCCCGGTGATCATGCTCTCGGCCTGTACCGAGATGCATCAGGTGATCAAGGGCATCGAACTCGGCGCGGAGGACTATCTGCCCAAGCCGTTCAATTCGACCCTGCTGCAGGCCCGCATCGGCGCCAGCCTCGAAAAAAAACGCTTGCGCGCCCAGGAAATGCAACTGATCAGCCAGACCATGCAGGCGGAGGCCGCGTTGGACCGCCATCGCGCGCTGACCCAGGCGGTGGCGGGTGTCGCGCATGAAATCAATACGCCGCTCGGTATCGTGCGCACCGCACTCAGCGTGGTTCAGAACCGACTGTCGCGGACTCACATTCAAGCACTGTTCAAATCGAACCCGGAAGACGAGGAATTGCTGCTGGACATACAGGATGCCTCCGCCCTGATGATCAAGCATGTCGAGAATACGCACCGGCTGGTAGAAAACTTTAAAAAAATCGCGGCCGATCAAGCCGTCGAACAGCAGGAAACGGTCAACCTGCCCGAAGCCGTACAGGATGCGGTCGATCTTTTCAAACTCAGCGCGCGGGAGGCCAAGCTCGACATTACGCTCGATGTATCCGGCATAAAGGATGCCGTGGAATGGCACGGCCATTCGGGCTATCTGCGGCAAATCCTGCTGAATTTTTTACAAAATATCGAACGCTACGCCTATCCGGGTGGACAGGGCGGCAAAGTCGAGATCGCCGTGAGCGACGAGAGGGAGCCAAAGCAAGATAAACCCCAGTTCACGCTGACGGTCCGCGACCATGGCGCCGGCATCGACAGCGAGCACATCGCCAACATATTCGAGCCGTTTTTTACGACCGGCCGGGGTAAAGGCGGCACCGGTCTGGGCCTTGCGATTGTGAACAACATCGTGACATTGGCGATGCGCGGCAAGGTCGCCGTCACCTCCGAGGCGGGCTCAGGAACCTGCTTTACGGTAATTTTTCCGAAAAGCTGATCCATTAGGTTCCTGAACGAATCCAATCTGCCCTAACTGTCCAAAAGTACCCGCGACAGCCTGTCTCGCCGCACCGGGAGTCCTTTAGTGCGTCTTGTCGTAGGTTGCTTTCATTTCTTTGAAAGAGGCCAATGCTTCCCGCACGGATTGTTCCGCCGGTTGCAGATTGCCGGCCTTCAATTCTGTCGCGGCGCGTACTATCGTGTTAGCGGCTCTTTGACGTTGGCGTTCGGTCACCTCGAAGCGAAACTCTTTTTGTTGTTGGCGCGCGGCGGCGATGGCCTTACTGACGGCTTCGCTATCGCCGCCTTTTTCCAACAAGCTCAGCGCTTGCTCAAGACTGGCGATCGTGCCTTCAACGGCAGCCGTTACCGCTGCTTCGCCGGCGGGTTTGGAAAATGCGGCCGTGGATGCGCCAGAAAGCGCGGCAGCCATAACGACACTCGTCAGAATATTTTTCAAAGTCTTCATTGCGTTTTTAACCTAAAATATTGATAAATTTAGTTTTTATATAACCATTCAAATGAGGCTTTAGGTAAAAAAGCAAAAACTCAAATTAATTGACTATATAGGTATGGAATTCTACCACATGAGTTTTAAAACTCGCAGTCATGGCTACGAATTCTGCATGGCGGGCCTTGGTTTCGCCTGTCCGCGCTTCGTTCGGCCGCCACAATAAACCAGTGAAGTTCTTCCTCTAACACGGGTTTCATCCTCGACGCCCGCTTCGGTTTCCGCGTGTCGCGCCAAACTATTAACGCCAGCTTGCTGCACGAACGAAAGCGGATAATTGGCGAAAGAACGCCGTGATTTACGGAGTTGGCGCCGGATTGGGTGTCGGGTTCGGGCTGGGTGTCGGAGCCCGTGGGGTGATGGTCACCGTAGTCTCATCGAAGTTGCTGGCGCCCCCACCGCGCACCGTCACGGTGCCGGGCGTCGTGCCGACCGTCAGAACGCCGGTTGTGGCGTCAATGGTGCCCCCCAGGGCGGCGCCTTGAATCGAAAATGAAGGGGTCGCGGCTTCGCCTTCGCTGTCGACCTGCACGGTCGTCGTATTCGGAGTGGCCGCCTGCCCGCCCGGCGGCGTCACCGCCGAAGCCGCCACCGAGGCGGGATTGGCGCGGCAGCGGCGGAACACCGTCGGGCCCGCATAGTCCTCGACGACCTCTTGCTGCGGATTGGTGCTGGTGACCGCCTTGAGCCGGTTTGCGCGCTCTTCGATCGCGCGGCGGTGGGTCGTGCTGCCGACGACGGCAGTCCCCCACGTCCGGGCGGGAAACGTCAGGTTGCGGAATGTCTGATTCGCGGTCAGCTCCTGTGGCAGCGTGTTGGCTGGCGTGCGGTTGGAGGCGTTCACGACGAAGGGCCGCGCGTCGATGCCGCTGTGTGCCCAGGTGACATGGTCGGGAGCCAGCATGATTCCCGAAGAGTCCAGGTCCCAGCCGCTGGAGGTGGAGGTGGGATCGTTGATGGTGACGTTGATGGTGCCGAGGGTGCCGGTGAGGGCCAGCGTAGTGCCGGAGGCGGCGGCAAAGCGTTCGTTGACCCGCGCGCGTTCGAGTGCGCTGGCGTTGGAACCGCTCGGGGGCGAAAATGTGTGCGTGAAATCGCCGCCGTAAAAGCCGGTCACGTTGCGCAGAACACCCGACGTACTCGCGATGCCGGCTGGAATTGCCGTGAAGTTCAGCGCGGGCGAGGAGGCGGTGGTCGAATTCGCCGATCCGTCGGGGGCGGTGATTGTCTGTTGCGCTTCGGCATGCGCCCTTCCTCCGGTTTGCGCGGCGGCGACGGTGATGCCGCCGCTAGAGGCGTTGATCGTGGTGCCGGTGGCAATCGCTGCGGTGTCCCCGACCAGGGAGAAGGTGACGCCGGTCGCGTTGGCGGGGGTCTTGCCGGCGGTCAGCGTGAGCCCTGTGCCGGGCGGGACCGTGACCCGATCATGGTTGATCGTCGCTCCGGTCAGCGCCACGGCCTGCGCCGGTTGCCGGCTCAGCATCTGCGGCGCTGGACCGGAGGGGGGCTGTACGCTCACGCCCGGACCGCCCTTCAGAACCGCCACGGACATTTGCTCGGCGCGATATTCGCCGCTGTCTCGCGGTGTGCTGACATACAGATCGCCGCTGGGTAGGGGCCCTCCGCGCGGAGTCTCGACGGCATGGGCTAGCTCATGAGCGAGCAGAGCGCGCCCGTCCTGACTGCCGGGCGCGAATCGGCCCTGGTCGAACACGATCGAGCGCCCGACCGTATAGGCCTGCGCCTGCACCGCCCGGGCTGATTCGGCAGCCCGCGTGTCGGTGTGGACGCGCACATCGGCAAAGTTGTGGTCAAAGCGCTGCTCCATGTCGCGGCGGACGCCGTCCGGCAACGGTGTGCCGCTATGTCTCAGCACCTCGCCCACGATCGCTGGGGCGACGACAGGGCCCAAGCCGGATGACTGGCGCTGCACCTTGTCTTCGCCGAGGTCGGCCACCCTGGATACGCCCGCGCGATCACCGAACCGCCAGAGCGTCGCTGGCCGAGGCTTCCGTTGTTCGGCAGCAACGAGTCGGAACTCTCTCGTAGTTACTTTCGCCATAATGTGTCCTCCTATTCAGGGTCGCGAATAGAGAAAAATAAACGGTCTTTTTGGACTCTACGCTAGCGCCGATAGGTTGTCAATTCAGTTGCTATAGGTTTAGTATGATGATGTTTAAAGTCTTGCCAGGATGAACGCCAATTAAACAGCACGTTTTGGTTGAAAATAATTAATCTGAGTATTCCATTCAAAACAGCCAAGTATCCTTATTTCAAACCCACCACCTGAAATTTGCATAGCGGCCATTGGCAATGGTTGATTTAATTGGGGGTTGGCTGGCAGAAGTCGAGCCAAAAGAATCATTCGTCATACGATGGATTGTAGGTCAGCTATGTGGGGTAGATCTGACTCTCGATAATCACTTTCGAGCATCGGGGCTTTGGCAAAAAGATGCTGTTCACGAGAGCTTATCGAACTTGGATTGATCCAGTTTCCTCCTTTGGCACTGAACTAGCACCTTCACAATCTGTCAACTAAAGTGTAAACTGATGTACTGACTGTTAATTGGAGAGTGTCATGGGTAAGAAGATGAAGAACCCGCCGGTGTACTTCACCATCGCCCAAGTTCGGCACAACCCTGTGTTGCGTTTGGGCGCATATGCCGACGAGATTCAGGATCGGATGCGAAAGGTTGGTTACCCTGACTTCAAGAAAGGGGTGGCTATGGCCTTCTCGCTGATGTCGCCACTGGGTGAGGAACAGCAGGCGCAGCCCCCCGTTGTGGAGCGGGTGGAGCGCTTGATGTTTTTCAACTCTGACAACACTCAGGGTTTCATCGTCGAGCAGAATGCGATTTCGTTTCACACGACCGAATATGACACCTTCGAAACACTCGCGGATGAATTCATGAAGGGTGTCGGCATTGTTCATGATTGCGTAACGCTTGCCCATACCGAGCGGATCGGTCTGCGATATTTGGACGCAGTTGTTCCGCCGAATGGAGAGGAAGAGCTGCCTAACTATTTGGCTTCCGGGATTCTTGGTCTCAGCAGCAAGCTGCCCGAGGATGTTCAAGTAACACATTCCTTCGCCGAAACACATTTCAGAACGCGCGAGTGCGCCGTATTGGCCAGAACCATTATTCAAGCTGGGCCACTGGGTTTTCCGATGGATCTTCAACCCATCGGGGTTAAGATTGCCGAGCGATTCCGACAGATTAACGGCGTTCATGCGATCGTCGATACCGATGCCTCTATTGAGGGGCGCCATACGCTGAATTTGGAAGCCTTAAAGAGCCAGTTGAAAACACTAAGAAATGGCATTGACGTGGCATTCAAAGCCATCGTGACCCAGTTTGCATTGGACGCCTGGAATAGCTGAACCCCGGAGATTAGTCATGTATGCGGAATATCAGGCAACTGCGCCAGTACGGCAACTTATCCGTGCCACTGCGATTGCCTTTGATGAAGATATCGAAGAGCATCCATCAACCATTCGCGAGCATATCGGCGTACCGATGTTGGTCTATTGCGTTGCCGGAACATTCGGCCTGCTCCTACCTGCCTACGTACAGGCAAGTACAGCAACGTCGAATTGGGCGATTAATCAGATCGAGGTAGATGGCTTGCGAACGGCGGATGGGAACGCTGTATCTGCTGCTGAAAAAGATATCACGCACATCCGGCAAGCCGCCAACATCTCTGTTACTGAGCTTGCTCGGGTGTTCGGTGTATCTCGGCAAGCGGTGCACGAGTGGATCAAAGGTCGTCCAATCTCAAATAGAAACGCTCAGCGTATTTCCGAATTGGCACAGGCTGTTGATGTTCTCCTTGCCTCAGACAATGAGGCTTCACCTCAGACACTGCGTCGCAAAGTCAGCGGCGGAATATCGATTCTAGAAGCAGTCCAAACCAACGGAAATGTCGTTGATCTGGCACGACAACTAGTTGCCACGTTGGCACGAGAGTCTGAGCAGAGGAAGCGGCTTACCGCCCGCTTGGCTGGCCGCCAGAAGCAACAATTGTCTTCCACTGAGTTTGGGACACCCCATCTCAACGAAGATGTTTAAGGAGTTTGTGGATGGCAGGCTCCGGTCGGCAATTCTCATGGCGTCAGGGTGATGTGCTCACTGGCGAAGCAGCGATAGCGATCGGCTACTGTGCTTCGGAGAATGTTGACGCCATATTCGTCGTCGTTATCTCCCACGATTGCGATATGACTGCCGAGGTAGAAAAGGAGCCGGTTGCTGAGCTGATAGTTGGTCGGCGCATCGAAAAGCTGGGCATGGACTCCTACGGAAAAACCGCCCGGAGACTTCATATTGAATATCAGGCCCAGGATGGCCCAGTTATCCTCGAGTTGGCGGCCACGGCCAAACAGCCTATCGAAAAGCAGAAGCTATTCGATTTCGTTCCTCGGAACGACATTTGGCTGGACGGTAGAGGAATTGGAATTCTCCAACGCTGGCTCGCGGCGCGTTATCACCGCGCCGCGTTTCCCGAGGCTTTTGAGGATCGCCTGCGTGCTGCTGTTATTCCCGGCAAGCCTACTTTCCTCAAAAAGATTGAAAGCATCCTCAGTGACGGTGGCGAATACATTCGTGCCCTCCTATTCGATTTGGACGAGGGGAAAAGCATCGAGCGTAAAACTGCCAGTGATGTTTACCAGCTGGGGATTGTCGTCTTGTATGACAGCACTAAAGATGAGCCTACCGCCGCCACAGCAGCGGAAAAGGCTGCTCAGGATTTGGAGGAGCTTTTCAACACCGCATTTCATTCGACAGATGCTGGCTGGCAAAACATTTGCCTCCAGTACTGCGATCCGATGTCAGATAGCGCCATTACCGTAGCTCAGCGAGAAATGCTCAAGCAATGGCGACTGGAGTACATGAGTCTTCAGGACGACCCACCACAACCAATGGTTACAAGCTAACTTACGCTGCTGCATTGACAATGCATACAAAAGATATCAACGTCCAGACAACCGTATTAGCCGACAAGTGTCACCGCCGCCAACTCATGAATGTCGGCCATGCCCAAAACCGATAGCCAGTGGCCGCTCTGGAGTAGGAAAAACTGGCCGGTTTACATAATTTAGACGGCAGTTTTGAGCAAGAATACGCATAAAATTTAAAGGGCCGAAGCAATAACGGATTGCTGTGCGTATTTCAAAGCCGACTCGGCAACGCCGGTTTATGCGCAAGGCAGCCGCTTTTTACGCCGCCCATTTACTTTTCGATATTGAAATACGGCGGCATCTTGTGCACGTATGCCATGGTCATCGCATCGGCCATCGTCCACAGCACATCCAGCTTAAATTGCAGGATCTGGATCATCCGCTCCTGTTGTTCGCGTGTTTTGTACCAGTCCAGCGTGATCGCGAGGCCGTGCTCGACATCGCGGCGGGCTTCGGTCAGACGCTTGCGGAAATAGATGTAGCCTTCCTGTTCGACCCACGGATAATGCTCCGGCCAGTTGTCGAGGCGCTGTTGATGGATCTTCGGCGCGAACAGTTCGGTCAGTGACGAACTGGCCGCTTCGTGCCATTCGGCGCGGCGCGCGAAATTGACATAGGCATCGACCGCAAAACGCACGCCCGGCAGCACATGCTTCTCGGAAACGATTTCTTCGCGGGTCAGGCCGACCGCGATGCCGAGTTGTATCCAGGCTTCGATGCCGCCGGTATCGCCCGGATGGCCGTCATGGTCGAGAATACGCTGAATCCATTTCGCGCGGGTCTCGCGGTCCGGGCAATTGGCCAGGATGTTCGCATCCTTCAGCGGTATGCTGACCTGATAGTAATAACGGTTCGCGACCCAGCCCTGAATCTGCTCCTTGGTCAACTTACCTCCATTCATCAGAAGATGATACGGATGATGAATGTGGTAATACTTTTCCATGCCGCGCAATTGGGCTTCAAATTCCTGCCGGCTCCAGGGCTGCTTTTCGGTCTGGCTCATATGGTCTCCGTTATAAATCGATTTCCAAGCCGTCGTAAGCGACTTCGATGCCGTTGGCATCGAGGATCTTGCGCTCGGCCGAATCCTCGTCCAGGATCGGATTGGTATTGTTGATATGGATCAGAATCTTGCGCTCGGCGCCGATGCCGCTCAGCACCTCGATCATGCCGCCCTCGCCCGACTGCGGCAAGTGACCGATCTGCCGCGCCCGCTTCTGGCTGATCTGTTGCACGCACATTTCGTCGTCGGTCCAGAAGGTGCCGTCGACCATCAGGCAGTCGGCCGTCTGCATCGCGGCCAGCACATGCGGTTCGATCTCACCGAGCCCCGGCGAATAGAACAGCTTGTTGCCGGTCGAAATCTGCTCGACGATCAGGCCGATATTGTCGCCGTCATGCGGATCGTGGCGGTGCGGCGAATACGGCGGCGCCTTGCTTTTCAAGGCCTGGGTGTAAAAGCGCAGGTCGGCTATGCCCGGAATCGTGAAACTGCCACCGTCGGTCGGCACCGGGTGATGATTGACCGTGCAGTAATGCGAGAGCATGGTGAACACCGGAAAGCCGGTGGTCAAATCCTGGCGGACCATCTCGGTGCAATAGATGTCGAGCGGCTTGCCTTCGCGCAGCATCAGAAGGCCCGTCGTATGGTCGATCTGGCTGTCGATCAGCAAGATCGCCTTGATGCCGGTATCGCGGATGCCTTCTTTCGGCTGAATCGCCGGAAATGCTTCGAGTTGCGCGCGGATGTCAGGCGAGGCATTGATCAGCAGCCAGTTCCGATCGTCGGTGCTGACCGCGATCGATGACTGGGTGCGGGCCTTGCCGTTCATTTCGCCGCGGCGAATCCTGCGGCAGTTGTGGCAATTGCAATTCCATTGCGGAAAACCGCCGCCGGCGCCGGCGCCGAGAACTCTGATCTTCATGAGACGAAACTATCCTGCTGTGACCGAAAAATAACGCATACTATAAGGGAATCGGATTTATCAGGCAAAAAAAAGGGGATCGCAAGATCCCCTTTTTCTAACCAGACCGAAGTGCCGATTAACGGTTGTAGATGTACATGGTGACTTCGAAACCGAAACGCAGGTCTGTGTAGCTTGGTGTTTCCCATTTCATAGCAGTAACCTCCAGAAGTTAGTGTGTTTATGCCAGCTTGATCAAGTAAGCCAAGCCGAAGTATACGATGATCTCCGGGCTAACGCAACATTTTGCCCGCGCCGACGTGTCCCTCCCTTGCTTTTCTGGCGCGGGCAAATCGCGATTTTTTTCAAGTCATTGACCGAGCGCGCGAAAAATAGCGACCGGTGCCTGCGAAGCAACCGATATGACCTCGCCGGATCAACCTCCCTATGCGCCTCGGTCGCGCAATTGTCACAGTTTCATAGGTGTTTTTTGATCCGGAAAAGAGTATGATCAAAGCTCACCTAAACGCGAATATAACTATATAAATCATGAGGAGGCACTATGGGTGAAGTGACAGAATTGTTTGTGGTCATGCTGGTGATCGCCGCCGGAGCTTTTGCGCCGCTCGGCTATTTCATCTACAAATTTACCCAGGTCAACGGCAAGCCTTTCGGCGAAACCGAACCGCACGGTGACAGTCCGTCCGTCATTAACGATTTGGCGGAAAAAGTCATCGGCATGATCAAAGGTTTTGCCGGCGGCAAATAACATCAACCTGTTTAAACCGATACTCGGTAATTACGATAGGCAAATCCGCATCAAACCCGCCGGGTTTGTAATCTGGCGAGTTTGATGCGGTGACCGGCTAAACATGCCCCAAAATCGTCCAGCCCCGACTCAAGGCGTACCATAGCTTTCGCAAAAGTCGAGCAGACCCGCCATACTCATCGGCTTGGCAATAAAATAGCCTTGCGCCAGGTCACACCTCATGCTCCTGAGTGCGTTCCAGTCCCCCTCTGTCTCGACGCCTTCGGCGATGCATTTGATGCGGAGTTTATGCGCCAAATCGATGCTCGACTGGACAATGATGCGCAGCGGCTCACTTTCGGCAACGTTTTTCACGAACGACTGGTCGATCTTCAATTCGCTGAAGGCGATGTGCGTGATCTGCTGCATGCTGGAGTAGCCCGTGCCGTAATCGTCTATCGATAGTCCGAATCCGTGCATGCGCAAACGCGCCAGATTTTCTAGGGCATGCGCGAGTTCGGTCATGGCGACGGTTTCGGTCACTTCCAAAATAATGTAGCGCGGATCGACAGCCGCGTTACGTATGACCTGAATGATCCGGCTCGCCAACGTCGTGTCTGTTAGCGAAGCCAACGAAATATTGACCGACATGGTTAGCGCATGCCCGAGTTGATGCAATTGACGGGTGGCGGCTGCCGCTTTTTCCAGCATGATGAAGGTCAGCTCGTTGATTTTGCCGCTTTGTTCGAGCAGGGCGATAAAGAAATACGGGGCGAGAATGCCGTGGCGCGGGTGGTTCCATCTGGCCAACGCCTCGACGCCCGTGATTTGCGCCGTGACGACATCGACTTTCGGCTGGAAAAACGGCTCGAATTGATTGTTCCGCAGCCCTTCCATGATGTCTTCTAGGGTAAAACCCGGCGGAGAGGCCAATACGGTTTTCGGCTTGAGACGCAACGATTCATGCTGCTCGATAAGAGTCTGGAGCCGGGCTCGAGTGATAGGCTTTTCGATAGCGCCCAACAATCTGATCCCGTAAGCATGTGCCATTTTTTCGACCGAAGTGATCAACGCGGCATCCAATGCGCTGATGATAACCAGCGAGATGTCGGCATGAGAGCGCCCTATATGTCGAAAGCATTCCATACCGTCCATTTCCGGCATTTCCAGATCGCAGAGCACAATGTCGATGGGCTGTGAATGCACCGCTTGCAAGAGCGTCAGCGCCTGCTTGCCGTCGCCCGCCTGTTGCACCGATTGCGCGCCCAGAGACAGGAGCATGTCGGACAGGGTTTGGCGTTGAAAATCATCGTCCTCGACCACCAGAAAATGCAGTTTATCCGCGTTCATCACTATTTCCTCGCACGGGTTAACTCGGCATCGGTCAACGTAGAGACATAGCTTTCAAACTTGCCCACCGCAATGGCCAGCGCTTGAAGACCTCGCCGCGTGGCATCGGGATCGCTTCGTTTTGCGGCATGTTCGATTGCCGCATAAGCGCGCGCGAGTTCGCGCGCGCCCACCATTCTGCTTGCTCCTTTAATGCGATGCGCCATAAACGCTGTCCCCGCCATATCGCCCTGATCGAAACGCGATTTCAATTGTTCAAGATCGTTGCGCTGATGGAGATGAAATCTGAGTAGCAAGGCTATTTGTCCGGGCCTATCGGCAACCGTATTGGCTAATTCGATAAGATCGATCGGAGAATCGGCTTCCTCCTGTTTGGGCGCAGGATGGAGGGTCGAAACCACAGAATCGCTAAGCTCTGGAAGCCATCGCAAGAACATCGCGCGCAACGTTGCCAGATTGGTTGGCTTGACCATGACTTCATCGATGCCGGCGGCGCGGCAGCGTTCGTTTTCTTCACCGAGCGCATTCGCCGTATAGGCAATGATCGGCACGCGAGGGCGCCCTTCCCGTAGTTCAGTCGCACGAATGGCCTCGGCCAACTCATATCCGTCCATGTTAGGCATATGACAATCGGTAATGATCACGGCGATTTGCCGATTTCGCCCAAAATCCAGGGCGGCTTCGCCGTCTTGCGCCGCTTCTACGCGCAGCCCGAGCAGTTCTATCTGCCGCACCAACAAGGCCAGATTCACGGGATGATCATCCACCGCCAAAACGATCGGAGCGTTGGCCGCATTAACCGTAAGGGGCTCGATGACCAAACCTTCGCAAGAGAGCGAGGATGGCTGCACGGGCTCCGTCTTGGTCAAAGGCAGGGTTAGCGTAAGACTGAAGATCGAACCGCGTCCCAGCGCGCTTTCCAGGTCGAGTTCGGCGTCCATCATATCGGCCAGGCGTTTACAGATCGCCAGGCCAAGCCCCGTACCCCCGTAGATGCGCGCGGTGTTATCGGCGGCTTGTGTGTAGAGCTGAAACAGTCGCGATTTTTGTGCCTGATCCAGACCGATACCGGTGTCCCTGACTGAAAACCTTATGCTTTCAACGTCTTCACGGCGCTCCAGCAGTTCGACACGCACCTGTACCGAGCCCTGGTGGGTGAACTTGATCGCATTACTGACCAGGTTGTTCAGGACTTGCGAGAGCCTGAGGGGATCGACAAGGTGCGCCTGCCCGATGCGAGGATCGACAGAGTGACTCAAGATCAATTTTTTCGCGCTGGCGGCATGTGTGTAGGTATTTATTACATTCTGCACCAGCAGTAGGATGGACGATGCTTGCACCGATAGCCCCAGTTTGCCGGCTTCGATTTTCGACCAATCCAAGATATCGCCCAGGATCCGCAGCAGACTATGACCGGAATCGCGAGCCGATTGCAAGGTTTTCTTCTGTTCGTTATCGAGCGGCGTGAGAGCGAGCAACTCCAGCATGCCCAGCAATCCGCTGAGGGGGGTGCGGATTTCATGGCTCATCGTCGCCAAAAACGAGTCTTTCGCGCGATTGGCGAACTCGGCCTTCTCTTTCGCCTGTTGCAGCAGCGCTTCGGTATGCTTGCGCTCGGTAATGTCGCGCACGATGCCGATAAAACGGCGGCTCCCGTCATCCAGCCACATTTCGCTGACTTTCAAGTCGAGCGGAAATATGCCACCATCCTTGCGCAAACCGAAGACCTCACGCACCCGGCCGATGACATACGCTTCCCCCGTCGTGAGATAATGCCGCAGATAACCGTCATGCTCGCTATGGTAGGGCTCAGGCATCAACATTTTGAGGTTGCGGCCGATGATTTCAGCACTGGTATAACCAAACATGTACTCGGCCACCGGGTTCACCGTCTCGACGATGCCGTTTTCGTTAATCGTGATGATGCCGTCCGCCATGTTATGGAGGATCGTCCGAATGTGCGTAGCGCTATCCCGCAAAGCTTTCTGGGTGGCGTATTCTTCGGAGACATCGCGGAATACCAAAACCGCGCCGATGATCTGCCCGGCGCGGTTACGAATCGGCGCGCAACTCTCGGAGATCGCATGTTCGCTGCCGTCACGGGCGATCAAAACCGAGTGATTGGTCAAGCCTTGACGAGTCCCCTTCTCTAAGGCATCGCGCACCGGTATGACGGACGGAAGCCGCGTTTCCTGGTTAATAATGCGGAGTATTTCCGCAACCGGGCGGCCTACGGCTTCTATACGGGACCAGCCCGTCAGTTGTTCCGCGCTGAGGTTGAGGCGAGTGACCAGACCTTCCGCATTGGTCGTCAATACGGCGTCGCCGATCGAGTTCAGGGTAACAGAAAGGTTTTCCTCACTGTTTCGAAGATCATCGTTGGCCCTGAGCACTTCCTGTGCGCGCTGGTATATTTCCGCGTCCATCTTTTCCATGCGCTCCCGTAATTCCTCGGTGAGTTCGCTTTGTTGGACCCCCTGTTGTTTGAGTCGGATGAAATCAGTCACATCCTCGACCCGGTGGATGATGTAGACGAGCGCGCCGTCGCCGCCGAACACGGGAGAATTCAGCGGGCTCCAGTAACGCTCTTCGAAGCCGCCGCCTTCCGTTTCCGGTTTACGAATGTCATATTTTTGTATCGCCATCGCATGGGCTTTGCGAGTATCCCGCACAATCGTCAAGGAAGCCTGAAGATTACGCACGCCGTCGGCAGTGGGGTCGTTGGGATTGTCCGGAAAGACTTCGAAAATGCCGCAACCGATAATACCCTCTCTTCGGGTCATCGTTGCGCGCGCGTAGTCATCACTGACCGCGACAATATGGAAATCACAGTCCAACACTAGATACAGCCCCGGCGCGGATTCGAACAGCGCCCGAAAATCGGGCGCCTGCACCGGTTTGGCTTGCGGAGAAACTGGATCGCCACCCGCTCTAATCATCGGAGCAATCTCCGCAAGCAGCACGTTTCTGATAGCCTCAAGCAAATACCTCTTGCAGCGAAAATCGCACTTTGTCCAGCAAGCTGCCGACACCAATCAAATAAAAAGTAGGCAGAACGGGGAACCCTTTTGTCGAGACCAAGTGAACGCACGCGGCTAGCCTTGAGGAGTAAGCATCAGCGTTAGAGAATACCATACCCCTATCATTTACCGCTTAAATAACCCTTAATTATACGCGACTTAATAGAATATGTAGCGCTCAGCTATCTGCTTTCAATCTGTCTCGACCCCTCTCAGATGTTGAGTGATTGCCTTGATGCGAGTGACTTGGCAATGTCCTGGCCATCATGTCAAGCCGACTTTTTTTGAGTCGGCACCAAGATCGACGAAGAAACCAGTGGGCACACTCACATAGCCTCTGATTCTTGTTTCAATCTTGAGTGTCCACTGCGCCCAAATTCGTCAACATGCCCACCCAAACTAGGCTCTGTTGCATACAGGGCATTTCGGGTTTTTTCTCAATTTCATCGTATTGAACTCCATCGTCAATCCATCCAGCAGCAACAAGCGGCCGGTCAACGTGGCGCCGATGCCGACGATCAGCTTGATCGCCTCCATCGCCTGAATCGCGCCGATGATGCCGGTCACCGGCGCCACGACGCCGTTCGTGGCGCAATTCAGCGGTTCCTCGCCGTCCATCCGATATAAACAGTTGTAGCAGGGGCTATCCGCCCTGCCCGGCGTAAACACCGCGACCTGGCCTTCGAAGCGGATCGCCGCGCCTGAGACCAACGGCGTTTCGTGTTCGACGCAGGCCCGATTGATCGCAAAGCGGGTCGTGAAATTGTCGCTGCAGTCGAGCACCAGATCGGCGGCTTCAACCTCCTGGGCAAGCTCCGCGCCGCCAAGCCGTTGCTTGACCGCCCTGACCTTTACGTCGGGATTCAACCGATTCAGAGTCTGCCGGGTTGAAATGACTTTCGGAGTCCCTATATCGTCGGTGTAGTGAGCGATCTGTCGCTGTAAATTAGATAAATCGACATCGTCATCATCGAAAATGGTGATATTGCCGGTGCCGGCCGCGGCGAGATAAATCGATGCGGGCGACCCAAGTCCCCCGGCGCCGATGATCAGCACCTTCGCGGCAAGCAGTTTCTGCTGACCTTCGACATCGATCTGCGGCAGCATGATTTGCCGGCTGTAGCGTAAGAGTTGGTTGTCG
>Ga0207968_100179_pt1 | contig 27311 bp, 33 predicted proteins | sample LakWasMet21_HOW5_2_FD_183867 | JGI IMG/M metagenome (GOLD analysis project Ga0207968, IMG submission 183867) | Freshwater sediment methanotrophic microbial communities from Lake Washington under simulated oxygen tension - Sediment Metagenome... | ecosystem: Environmental > Aquatic > Freshwater >...
ACGAATCACAAGGCATCGTGCCGGTGCCAGCGAAAATTGGTAATGGCGATGACCCGCATAACAATCTCTATTGGGGCGCGGCTTATGGCGTGAAAACCTTTTTGAGCAAGGCGAATGGTTGGCGAAACTTGGGCTGTGAAAAGGATATTAATGACACTATTATGGAACGCTGCCAGTTTGCCTGGAAGGACAGCCTCACCGTTACCGCCGATGCTTATCGCGGCAGCCGGATTGACCAAGCAATGCTTGATTTTATGCAACAAGCAGCAACGCCGCCCAATGCAACGACGCGAGAAATGGTGGTATTCATTGGCCATGATGGCTTGATGGACGAACAAAACCAGCCAATCATAGAACGCTTCCCCAAACATGCCGGGCACGATAAACAAGCAGTTGTCCTGGCTTGCATGAGCGAGGAGTTTTTCTCAGAGCATTTGCTTGCCGCAGGTGCAAAGCCGGTAGTCACCACTTATAGCTTTATGGCACCGGAAGCCTATGTCTTGGAAGCGGTTGCACGGGGTTTTGCCAACCAGGCAAGTGAAGCGGAACTGCGCAGTTCTGCCAGCGCCGCTTACGCAAAATACCAGCGCATCTCCGCAAAAGCGGGAAAGTCGGTGTTTGGTGCAAATGCTCACACTAAGCCTCTCAGATTGAGCCTCCGATAAAATAAGTCCAAGCGCATAAGCTCTGCGGTTCGTCGTCACTCAAACTGGACGGCCGGTTGGGATATTTGGTTAAGTAAAATAGTTTTTACAGGCAACGAGTCTTCAAACGACGGAAGGTCTTAATTTCACCTTTATTGATATGAGCCCTACTTTGAAGAATATCTTACGCATCCCTTTTTTAATTTCTTTGCTGCTGTGGATTTGTGCGGCCGATGTTTATAGTGATGAAAGTCAACTAATGTCGTGCGGATCCTCCTATAGCAGACTGAACGACTTGGCGTTGCAGCAACCGCCAAGGCGAGTGCTTCTTATCCCCTTATTGAGTAAGGAACCGCTTACTACTGCAAGCCCAAGATGGTCCGAGCAACCTGCTCGCACCTTGGAAGCCTTTTACCGGAACCGCTTCAATGCAGACGTCAAGCAGCTGCACGATATTTGGAGCTGGACGGATTATTACCAGCAGGTCGAGCAAATAATTCAACAACAGACTTCGTTCGACCGGGTAATTTTCATCAGCCATGGCGGATACGACGGCCCGATACTTACCAATGCCGTGTATTGGCACGACCTGCAAATTTCGGGGAATAATAGCAAATTACTGCAGTTTTCCGAGGCACAACCGGGGCTGAAGAACGTTTTGTCCATCACCTACGACACCGGGAAAAACCCAATCTTCAGCGCCTATATGGCCTCGCACTGGCCCGAATTAGCGCCGATGAAACCGCCCGAAGTTAGACATCTGCTTAAAGGCTTGGAAAAACAGTTACAGCCGCTGGATACGGCCTGCTTTCAACGTTACTGCTCGCCGGATAGCCTGTCTACAAGCGAGGGAGAGCTGCGCGAAGCCCGGCTTAATCTCTGCGAACTGACCTGTCGGGAACCGCTATTCGAGCAAAAAACCTCTGTTGAAATATCCCAGGAACAGTTTTTTCATTTCACAAAGACCCTGAGCTCGCTGACAGCGACGGATGGCCTAATCTTTTTCGGCGCCTGCAACCCCGGCAGCGAGGCTCCGGAAAAAACATTGGTAAGGACTGAAACTGAGTTTTTAATCAATTCGCCTATTGCTGGCGGGCCACACAAGAGTTACGTCGATCTGGTAAGCGCAACAACCGGCCGCATCACCGCTGGTCCGATAGGAAACAGCAGTGCTGAGGACATTGTAAATCGAGTAATTATGTTTGAGAGCGGTCGCCCTCAACGCAATTTATGCATCGTCACACCTGCGACGAAGTGATCATGTAGAAAACCGCGGCATAAGGCACCGCGGTTTTCAATACTGAAACTACAACACGCCCCGCTCAATCTCATGCAGGTAAATAAATTCCGGCGCTTTTACGCCAGCCTGTCGCCTTATTTCCACCAACTCATCAGATTCAAAGAAGCGCCGGGCATTATCCAGCGAAGTCCATGCCGAAAAATGGACGATGTTGTTGGCATCGTTGTCATATCTCAGCAGTTGGTAGCTGATTTCCCCGGCGTTTTTCCTGATGTCTGCCGCTTGATCAAAAACAGCTTTCCAGGCCGGATAGGCATCAACTTCATGAATGATTAGAACGTGTTGCATGCGTCTTCCAATAATTATTTGCGAGAAAAATCAGGCCCTGCTGGATGGGCATTTTGCTGTAAACAATGATATGCGGCATTTTCATACTTGATTCTTAACGACTGCGCGTTTTCATGTTCGGTCAGGAACTTTTCCGCTTCTATCGCTGTTAAATCTTTTTCTAAAAATGTTGCGATACACTCGCAGGCCTTGTCGATGCTGGCTTCATCAGCATCAGGATTTGCGGAAGCTTTCAACTCCCGTTGTTCGCATTGCTTGGCAAATTCATGCTCGAATTTTTGTTTTTCAGCGATTGTGACCGGCGTATTGAGTAATTGATGGCTTACCGGTGGCTCTGCACTGGTACTGACGCCAGCACTGGCTTTTTCAGCCTTTTTTTCAATCTTTGCTTCATCGTCCGAACAACCGGCCACTGACAAACTGATCGCAACACTGGCTAAAGCCGCACATAGGAATTTTTTTGATTTTAATTTCATAGGGTTAACTTTTTAATATTGATGTTGTTAATTTTATAAAGGGCATTTAATTTTTCAGCGCGATGAAACCGTTCCCAAAAATCAGCCACCCTGCTCCCGGCGGTAATCATAAACCGATTGAGAGTTGGCTTCCATGTTGTTAGCTTAAATTCAAACGCCAAAATGTCCGGCAAGGATGATAGTGGTCCGGGATATATTCTCGTGTTGATTGTTTAAGGCATGCGAAAATAAAGTTTTACATCATCAAACACGATCACGGATGTCTAACTCAAAATCAACCCAAGCTAATTCAACCCGCCGCATCTCTTTTCTTAAAGGTCTTTGGCCTTTTATTCGTCCCTATCGGGGCAGAATGATCCTGGCTTTCTTCCTGTTATGTCTTGGCTCAGCCACAATATTGCTGGTGCCGTTGGCGTTCCGTGACTTGATCGACTTTGGCTTTGGCGGGCGCCAAAACACTGGCGGCGGGCTGTTAGGTTCGTTGAGTTTAAACGGGCACTTTATAGCGTTGTTCGCTTTGGCAAGCCTTTGGGGGCTAACAATAGCGGCGCGGTATTACACTGTCAGCTGGGTTGGTGAACGGGTGACGGCAGATTTACGCAGCGCGGTGTATGCGCGCGTACTGACCCAGTCGCCGCAGTTTTTCGAGACATTACAAACCGGCGAAGTGCTGTCACGCCTGACCGGCGACACTACCTTAATTCAAACGGTGGTCGGCAGTTCCATTTCCATGGGTTTGCGCAGCCTGTTCCAGTTTATCGGCGGCATGGTGATGCTGGCCGTCACCAGTTTGTACCTGTTTTCGTTAAACCTTGGCCTGATGGCGTTACTGATACTGCCGATCATGGCGATCGGCCGAAAAGTGAAAAAGCTCTCGCGCGAATCGCAGGATAAAATTGCCGATGCCTCAGCGCTGGCGGGTGAGATTCTCAACGCTGTGCCGACAGTTCAGGCCTACACCCAGGAACAACGAGAAATCAACCGCTTTGCCGACCGCGCCGAAGTGAGTTTTATCACCGCAATCCGCCGCAGTCGCGTGCGTGCAGCGCTGACAGCGATCATTATCATGGCAGTAATGGGCTCCATTATTTTCGTGTTGTGGATCGGCGCCAACCTGGTTAATGCGGGCACCATGACGGGCGGCCAACTGGCGTCTTTCGTGCTTTATGCGACCTTGGTTGCCGGTGGGGTCAGCACCATGGCGGAAGTTTGGGGCGATGTGATGCGCGCAACCGGCGCTACCGAACGCTTGCTGGAACTGCTGCATGCCAAGCCAGCCATTGTCGGCGCCGACACTGCACAATTGCTACCGCAGACCGGCAAAGCTGAGATTCAATTCGACCAAGTCAGCTTCCGTTACCCATCGAGATTGCAAACAACGGCGCTTGATAAAATCACTCTCGATATTGCATCTGGCGAAAGCGTTGCGCTGGTTGGCCCGTCCGGTGCGGGTAAGACTACCCTGTTCCAACTGCTATTGCGGTTTTACGATGTCACCGATGGCAGTATTCGCTTTAACGGCCAGGATATTCGTGATCTTTCTCTGCATGAATTACGGGACAAGATTGCCATCGTGCCGCAAGATTCGGTGATTTTCTCGGCTAATGCTTTGGAAAATATTCGCTACGGACGACCCGAAGCCAGCGATGAAGAAGTCGTCGCAGCCTCTAAATCCGCGCAAGTGGAAGAATTCATCAATCGTCTGCCGGATGGTTATCAAACCTTTCTGGGAGAACGCGGCACGCGTTTGTCTGGCGGCCAACGTCAGCGTATTGCCATCGCCCGCGCGATTTTAAAAAATGCGCCATTGTTGCTGCTCGACGAAGCCACCAGCGCGCTGGATGCGGAATCAGAAATCCTCGTGCAAGAAGGTTTGAATGCCGCCATGCAGGGCCGAACCACCCTGATCATTGCGCATCGCTTGGCGACTGTGAAAAAAGTCGACCGCATCATCGTAATGGATGAAGGTCGTATTGTTGAAATGGGCTCGCCGGAAGATTTACGCAACCAAAGCGGGCTATACGCAAGGCTCGCGAGCTTGCAGTTTGATGTTTAAATCCATGCCAAAAATAAAGAGTTTGGTGCGGCTAATATTTATTAATCTGTTGTTCAACTTTAAAATCGCTTGGTCGATTGTCAGCATCGATCGAATATAAAATATTTACCAGCCATTTTTTATGAGGATATAAACGCAATGAAACTTTTGAAAAAATACCTGCCGTCTTTGCTGCTGGTTTTGTGCGTAAGCGTAATTTCACCCATGGCAAGCGCTATCGGAAAAATTGAGAATACAAGTACAGAAGAAGTAAAACAGGCATTGGATGCGTCGGTAAAAGCCACTGAAGATGCCTTAGCCGCCTTGAAGAGCGGGGCCAGTGAAGACATAGTTAATGACCATACAATAACGCACGGCAATTAATCAAACGGGTAGAAATCAATCGGCTGGATGTCATTCGTACACGCTCTGCGGAAAACTTAAAAAAAGCCCGTCAAGCTGTTAGCAATGGTCAAAAAGATCAAGCAGAAGACTTTTTGGCAACCGCGTTAAAAGGCTTTAAAGAAATGCAAAGTGCTTTTTAGGGAAACGCTGAACAAATAGATTTCGCTCTACTGATTGCGCCTTACCGCGTTGCTGCATGAGGAAGGAAATTTTCTGTCTTTCGAAGGCATTGCTCAGAAAACTCGAACAGGTGATTTACGACTGCCTCAATGTCCAGTTTTACTTCGGAATACAACTCATTTGCTGTGGTCATATGTGTTGCCTAACGTATAGCTAATCGGGCGAGCATGGAACGCTGAAAAAATAAAACCGCATTATAACCGCGCTCCGGTTGAGCGCCATGTTAGGCTGAATGCGTTATTGCAAAACCTGACCCTGCATTTCCGTTAGGCTTTTATTGGGCAACATACGATATATCGAGTTACAAATGGTGGACAAAAAACCTACCCACCTGACTATTTGGATTGCGAATTGACATCTATGAACGCTTGATCGTTTCGGACATCACATTTCAGCAAATAGGTTTGTCCTGCTTGTAGCGTCAGTGTTTTATTGGGTCTATGACTCGAAAACCCTTTAAAGCAATAGACTTGAACTTCATACTCTCCTGGCAAGACATGAATTTCGCTGGGGTAGTCCGTAAAACCAGGCAACCCGAATTTCTTTTGTTCGCCTGAGCCATTGGATTCAATCTTCGTATAACCAGTAATGGTCGCGTGATATTCATCAGAAAATGGGACTCCTACAGAACTTTGGATCACCGCAATGTCGGTTTCTCCCAGACTATCACCCGCATATTGTTTGGCTGGTGTCATAAAACCGCATGAACAGAGCATAGACGTGACAATAACTGTAATAACATTTTTCATGGATTGACCTTGTAATTGCCTAACGTGGAGCTAAGGGGCTGCGCGCTTTTGCGCAGCCCCGCTTGAGCTTAGGGTTAGACATTATTTGAAAGAACTCTGAATAATGAAACCGAAGTGAGGAGTCGGATTACTTACAATAATCTGTTCCCCCGTTGGTTTTCTAATAACATACCCATCAAATATTTTTTCCTGACCACCTTGTAGGTTGCCATACACTTTCAATTTCTCATCAAGAGAAAGATTCAATTTCTTATTTTCTGGCAACTTTGCTCTAACAAAGATTGAGCCGGAAGTGTCTGATAGAGTAAAACCGTTTTCATCCAGCTGGGTGACGGTTCCCTCGATTGTGCTTACTGGTGGCAATGCCAAATTCTTGACTGGTGTCGTGCTGGCACACCCGCTAATCATTAAAGCAACTACAGCCATTAAAGACAGAAAACTAGTTTTCATTGCGACTTCTCTTTTTTGTTGATGTGCGTAAGGTAAAACTAACTGGCGCGGAACGTCACGGTGACCGTCGTGTGGGAATTGCCTCAGCATTTGCCGGCAGCTCGCAGTAATGCATTGCAGCTTGCATTGTTTGTTTTTCCTATGTCACTTGATCCCTTGGTAAAATCTGTGCACATAGCGTCTGCCCCACTTGCCATGCCCCAGGTCGCGACTTTACCCAAACCTGACGGTTCTAAAATTTCACATTTAAAGGTAGCGCCATCATTAGTTTTAACGGTGTACTGCATTCCGTTATAACCTGTCGGTGCATCTGTTGATTGTGAATTGACGATTTTAAAGTTGCCAATTTCACGGCCAATAGCCATAGATATTTTGTTTTCGACTTTGTTGTTTCCTGTAGCAGAAGCGTTATTCGCTGTAGTTGCGCAGCCGGAAAGCATTAACAAGACAGTTACCGTTAGAAGTTTTTGAGCCATTTTTGATTCTCCTCCGCTCCGAGTTAAGGGTGCGCAGGGCATAGGAGCGTAAAGATATGCCCAACTTGATGTATACGACATAGCTTCCATCCCTAATAAAGCTTGATTTCTATTCGGTATGAAACTATGTAAATCAACGTTTTTTTGAGGCTGAGATTGGCTATATTCCCAATCTAATCTCTCGATGGTGGGGAAGGGTTTCTCCCAGTGTTTGCGTTAAATCTGCGTGAAATAAAAAAAGTTATATCAATGATTGCACAGCCGATTTACGCGCTCTTGTCGCGGCCCAGCCGAATAATGCCGATCCGAATAGCCAACAGGCTGCCGGTAAAGGTACGGCTACCGGCGTCAACAAAAATGCATGAAAACGACCGGAAGGCGTTAAACCACTACCGACGATATAGCCGCTATTGTTAATATCCGTCGCGCCTAGCAAAAGCCAGCCGGAATTTAAGGCAATAACGGTATTCAGGTCGGTCATCTTGCCATTGATGGTTGCGAAAGCCCGCTCTTGGGTTCTGGTAGCGTTACCAAAACGGCCAACGACTTGCCCGGCATTGTTGATGCCTGAAGCGGTACTCCACGCTCCCAAATTACCCACTTCCCTTAAACCAGTATCCGAAGAAATAAACGCCTGTAGCGAGCCATCGGCACGCGCCGCATGACCAGCGACGACTCCCGCATCATTAATGGCGTTGCCTCGGCTAAGATTCCCGCCAAAGGTTCCCAAGTCACGCATCTGACCGTTTTCTGTAACAAAGGCATGAGTGCCATCAATAATGGTCCCAGATGCCGTAATTATCCGCGTACCTGAATCGCCCGTGACTTGCCCAAGGTTGTTAATGGCATAACCAACACTGCTATACCCCCTCGGCAATGCTCCCAGGTCTTGAACCGACTGACTGTTGGTAATGAAGGCATGATCATTACCGGATATAGTGTCGGCGGCTCCGGTCACCAAACCGCTATCATTGATGCCGGTTGCATAAATAGACGATCCGCCCAAACTGTTGTTTATCGGGGTAATTGAGCCGTTGCTGTAAATCAACGCAGCTTGCCCTGAATTGCCTGCAATTTGGCCGCCGGTATTAATACCCGTTGCAGAAAAATGAGGAGACAGGTGGTTAACCGTACCGTTATGAGCAATAAATGCTCCAAACCCCGCCGCATTATCCGCATTACCGACCACCTGTCCGGCATCATTAATACCGACTGCCTGACTCACGCCAAATTCAAGATCGGGTGTCAAATCAGTCACCGAATACAGTACAGCGGCGTCCGCCGAATACACCGGCACCACTAGCAATATGCCAAGCAATTGTTTTTTAAATTTTTTCATCATTTTTAAACTCACTGATAAATTAACGACCGAGTAACGGATTGAATGCGGGAGCGCTAGGTTGGGCTCCTGCATTCGGATGTTCATTTCTTTGTACAGAGTACCCGACGAACCATGTCGTCAGCGCTACAGTCGTAACGGCCATTTGGTGCGGTGGCTTTCCACTTCACGCTTGTTGCGCCGCGATCAATATCTGAGACAGTTACTTGTTCTGGACTAACATTTCCCCCAATCGAGCGAGCTGTTTCCCTTTGCAGGTTGTCTCCCGTACTGGCGCAGCCGTACACGATGCTTACAACAATGGATAGGCTAATGACTTGAAGGTTCTTTTTCATTTCTGCCCTTTCTCTCCCATTTGAAGAAGTAAGGCTACGGGGGGAGCGTTAACCGTTGCGCTACCTGTGTTGGACTACACCAAAGGTGACAAACTGTTTATCGAGCCCGATACCGCCGTTTTTGCAGCAATAACCCAAGTAGCCCGCTACCGAATATCCACGCTGCGCCGGGCAACGGTACTGGGGCCGTGGTGGAATAAGTTAGGTTGTCGATAACGAAACCATCGGAGGAGCCGTAAAAATAGATTTTATCGACCAAGCCTGAGTAACCGGATGCCAGCCAGTAACTGTCCAACGGTTGACTGTTGGGATCGTGTGGGGCGCTGTAGACTAATTGGCCTTGATAATACAGCGAATAGCTGATCTGGCTGTTGCCGCCCCAGAGGTTGTAATAGGTGCCTTCGAACACCACCGGCGTCTGATCGAAGCTGAGCTCCCCACCCCAGCCGTGGAATTGATAGTCGCCTAATAGCGGATCGTGGAGGTCTCCGTAATCGTGTAAGTTGCCGACGGACTCCCAACCGGAAATCCCGCCGTAGCCGTCGTAAATCTGTCCGCCGGCATTGGGGCCAATGTCTTCGAAGGTGACGACGACTTGCGAGGCATAAGCCTCCGTCGCGCCGGATAAGGAGACGGCCAATACGCCGGCCAATACTGATAATTTCATGATATGTTCCTCTTAATAGACGAAGTGGGATTAGGCGCTACGGCGTCTTGCAAAAAGAAAGCCGAACAAGGCGCTGCCGAACAGCCAGACCGCACCGGGCAGCGGCACCGCCGCCACATCGCCGTCGCGCACCACCAAGGAGTATAAGAGAAAGCTTTTACTTCCATAATCTTGCAAGCCGTTCGTCAGCTTGAAGCGCCAAGCGTCGCTGGTGGAATTGGCATGGCTGTCAGCAAGCCAATAGAAACTGGTCTGGAAATTGGCAAACAGGCTTTCGTCGTTTGGGTTATTCGGATCATCGAAAAGGCCGTAATCGGCTTGCGCCTGGCCATTCGAATCGACGAACGCTTTATTGCCAAGACTGACATAAAAAAGGTGGGCGATTTCCGAGCTTTGCGTGTCCACGTTATAACCGCAATCGGTGCCGCTGTAACCAGAGTTGCAACCGGGAGAACCCAGGTCATGGATACTGGGCAAGCGCCAATTGTCGTAACTCACGTTACGAACGGTGTCATGGTAGACCAAGCCCTCGGTCCATGCCGTCGCGTCTTGCCAGTTCATGGCGCCGTCGCTATCGAAACCGCTGGTTTTGGCGTAATTGGCATCCGCCAGCCAAGTGACATTTTGCACGCTATCGTAGATCAGTCCGCCGCCGCGATCGAACAACTGCGCTTGCGCGCTTCCGGCCGCTAACGTGCCGAGCGCGGACAAAGCGGCGCATAAAATTTTACGTTTCATCATTTTCTCCAAAAAATAGTTCTTGAACGGATGCAAATACTCGGTAACCTGACTAACGGCTCCAAGGCTGGGCGCATTATCGGAAGGCGGATACAGACTGGGAACCCTACCGGAGTAGGGTGTTGGAAATACAAGGAGGTTTGTTAAGATGTAATTATTTTATATGTTTTGAACCGGTCTGATTTAGTTCTGAGCCAACAGCCGAAAAATCGGTCGGCGCCAGCAATCGACTAATATGTCAACACTAACCTGGACACATAGTTGGGCGGCTTAATACCGCAACCCTGCGTTAGGCATATCTTCACGCTCCTATGCCCTGCGTTTCCTTATCTCGGAGCGGTGGAGAATCAAAAATGGCACAAAAACTTCTGACAGTAACTCTTTTGTTGATGCTATCCGGTTGCGCAACAACCGCAAATAACACTTCCGCTCAAGGAAGCAACAAAGCTGAGGGCAAAATATCTATGGCTATTGGCCGTGAAATTGGCAACTTCAAAATCACCAATTCACAGGCAACAGAAGCACCCGCTGGTTATAACGGCATGCAATACACCGTTAAAACGACTGATGGCGCCACCTTTAAATGTGAAATTTTAGAACCGTCCGGGTTGGGTAAAGTCGCGACGTGGGGTATGGCAAGCGGAGCAGACGCTATGTGCACGGATTTCACCAAGGGATCAAGCGACATAGGAAAAACCAACAATGCAAGCTGCAATGCGTTACTAAAAGCCGCCGGCAAATGCTGAAGTAATCCCCAACCCTTCGGTCAACCGGACGTCCGGCAATCTGCGCTTGCCGGCCCCCTCCAGCCTCCGGTTACCTTCAACGTAGCCATTTACCAAACGGAGAACCCAATGGGTCAGCGATTTGCCGAACTATCCGAAAAGCATATTCAGTTTATGGTCGAACAACGAATTTTCTTCGTTGGGACAGCTACAGCAGACAGCCGTGTGAATATTTCTCCGAAGGGCATGGACTCGCTGAAAGTTTTAAGCAGCAACCGTGTCGTCTGGCTAAATGTTACCGGCAGCAGCAATGAAACTTCAGCCCATGTACAGCAAGCCCCCCGAATGACCATAATGTTTTGCGCCTTTGATGGTCAGCCGTTAATCCTGCGCCTTTACGGTGTCGCAAAAGTCGTTCACAAGAACGATGCTGATTGGGCTAATTTGTTCTCTTTATTTAAACCCCTGCCAGGTGCTCGACAGATATTTGACGTTACGCTCGACCTTGTGCAAACGTCTTGTGGAATGTCCATACCCTATTACAGCTATGATGGAGAGCGAGAATTGCTTAGTGCCTGGGCCGCAAAAATCGGCTAGGAAGGCTTGAAGCATTACTGGGAAGAAAAAAACCAAATGAGCTTAGATGGAATTCCCACCAATATTGCCGCAAAAAATGGCTAACCAGCGGGTCAACTTGACCGGCCAAAGCTACACTCCTATCGTCGCTACGCTTTCGCCGTCAAGTTACCCTTATCGTTGGGCGTCACACACCGCATACCTTTGCTCATTCATCAGAAGGAGATACTCATGAAAGCCGCTTTACCACTTCGTTTAGCTCTGATGGCAAATGCCATCTTTTCATTTTCCTCCGCGCTATTCATGCTTTTTTGCCCAGCGGTGGTGGGCGAGTGGCTCGGAATTCAAGCGCCCCTTATCTTCCAAGTAGTCGGCATCGGTCTAGTCGCCTTTGCTGCTGAGTTAATCTATCAGGCAACACGTAAGCGAGTCACCACATGGCGCGCACTTCTTGCAAGCGCTGCTGATTTTTCGTGGGTAGCAGGCTCCATCGTTTTGCTACTCGCCTTTCCTCAGCTATTTTCACCTTTGGGCAATGCTTTGATTCTTGCCGTAGCAGGTGCAGTATTCGTCTTTGGCGCTTGGCAGCTTTGGGCCGCCGGACGTGCTCACAGAATTGAGGACAGCGGCGAATATCGCCATTGCATCATCGTTGAAACCAATGCGCCCGCGGAAAAGATGTGGCGAGTTGTGGGCAATATCGGCGACATCAAGAACTACATGCCGTCATTGAAGCGCTCCGTTGTCTTGGACGGAAAAGTGCCCGGTCTCGGAGCAGTCAGAGCTTGTGAAGATCGCGCTGGCAAACAATGGGCCGAGGAATGTACGGCATTCAACCCCGGACACAGCTTCGCCGTTCGCTTTCTTTCAGAGGCTCCGAATTTTCCGTTTCCAGCAAAAACGATGCGCGGCGGATGGGAAGTCACACCGTCTGACGTTGGCTCGCAGGTTATGGTGTGGTGGGAGTTAACGCCAAAAAGCAAACTGCTTGCACCAGTCATTCTTCCTTTGTTGGCTTTTCAGGCCGACCGCGACTTCCCGAAAATCATCCAGCGAATGAGCACAGCCGCCGCAGGAGAGAACGGTGAAGGAAAAATGCAATCGAGTGGCGGCGTGTTCGCGCGGCTTCTGCCGAATCTTTGTTAGTCTGGGCTATCTACGCACAGTGCTGCCCAACGAATAAGGTTAGATTGTGTGAGCAAAGCGAACCACAATCTGAACCGGTTGTTGGACAAGCCCCTAGATCTCACTGATTTTGACTAATAAGAACTCTGCTCAAAGTCAACAACGTTTCATCGTTTTTTACGCAGTGCCGATGGGTAGCGGAAGCTTATAAAACCGTGAATTATCGAACGGGTGCCAGTACTCCGCAACCTGACTAACGACTCCAAGTCTGGGCGGTATTATCGGAAGGCGGATGCAAACAGGAACCCTACCGGAGGATGTTGGAAAGCCAAGGCGGTTTGTTAAGATGTAATTATTTTACATGTTTTTGCGCGGCTGATTTGGCTCTGAGCCAACAGCCGTAAAACCGGCCCGATGCCGGCTATCGACGATAACGAGGGATTATTTTCGTGACAAATAGAACTAGCGCGCTGGTTTTAGACGATCATCCGTTGTCGGCCAACGGCATCGCGGACTTTTTGCTTTCCCATTGCGGGTTTGGAGCGGTGCGGTCGGTGTCTAACGTCGCCGAGTTCTGGGCGGCCTTGGACCCTATTAATCCGCCGACTTTGGCAATGATGGATTTCTGGTTACCCGACGGCGCGTCACTAGGCTTACTGGCGGAGTTGAAACAGCGCTGCCCGACCATACGCTTATTAGCCATCAGCGCCGACGACGCTGCTGCGGGACTGGACAAAGTGCGGCTAGCGGGGGCCGACGGCTTTCTGCATAAACAGGAGTCGCCTGACGTTTTCGGGCGGGCGGTGGCCGCGCTGTTGCAGGGCGACAGTCAGTTCGCCGGGCGTGAGTTTCCGAATAAGGACTTGCCGGTCACCGCCGCCGAACTGGGGCTGACCGTCCGCCAGGGTCAGGTACTGGCAATGATGTTAAAGGGCTTACCCAATAAACGCATCGCCTTGAACTTGTCGCTATCGGAACAAACCGTCAAGGAGCACGTGACCGGTATTCTGGAGCGGTTGGGCGATCCGTAACCGGATCGAGGTGATTACCAAGCTGCGCGGCAGAAGATTGGAATAGCGAAATGGAAAAATTTTTTTCTAGTCCCCGCCAAGACGGGGCGGTTTGCTTCTCGGACATAAGTCCGAACGGTCAACTGCGCCTACTGGACTTGAGTTACGGGCGTATCGTCTTCGGTTTTGGCTTGATCCCCGTGGTCGCTACACCGTTTATTGTTTGGCTGCATCAAATCGACCGGGACGCTCGCGCCTTTTGGGTTTGGGCCAGTGTTTTTACACTGGTGGCACTGGTCATCCGTCTGCTGTTTCGCCGCTATCGGCGCGATTGTACGCAATACGGCGCCGAACGGGCGATGCGTTATTGGCTACCCAAGGTACATGCTCTGGCAGTACTGTACGGATTCAGCCTGTCGGTACCGGTGATGATTATGTGCAGCGGAAACTATCCCTTCGAGTTTGCGATGCTGTTTCTGGTGACCAGCGCTTCGATCATGGCCGGCAATGCCACCCACCAATCGCCGATGTTGAGTTGTTTTCAACGCTTTTTCGCGACCGGCTGGGGCACTACCACGTTGCTGATGCCTTGGGTATTTCCTGTTCATTGGCCATATGTGATGCCGTTGACGGCTCTTTTCATCTTGTCGATTTACAAACATGCCGTGTTGGTACACCGATTTTTTCTGCAACAGATTTTGCTGGAAGAGGGTTATCGGAAAGCCAAGGAACAAGCGGAAGAAGCTCTGCGCGCCAAAAACCGATTCCTCACCACCGCCAGCCACGACTTGCGCCAGCCGGTGCACGCGATGGGCTTTTTGATCGAATCCATTTCCCGGCGCAACCGGGATTTACTGTTGGGCTCAGCCTTGCAGGATTTGCGGCAAAGCGTGCAGTCGGTGACGCAGATGTTCAACTCGCTATTGGATTTATCCAGAATCGAGCTGGGGGCCCAGCCGGTTAATCTGCAAACCGTGGCGCTGGACCCGCTGATGAATGACGTCGCCACGCTGTTTCGGGAAGAAGCCCGCTCTCGGCAAATCGATCTCAGAGTGCGGTTGAGCGGTGGTCGAGCGCTAGTCACCGCCGACGTTATGTTACTGCGCCAGTCCATGATCAACCTGATGCAAAATGCGTTGCGCTATACCCAAAGCGGCGGGGTGCTGATGGCCGCCAGACGCCGGGGCGGCGATTGGCAGTTCGAGGTATGGGACACTGGAGTCGGCATTGCGGAAGACGATCAGCAACGCATCTATTCGCCGTTCTTCCGCCCCGAGCACGCCTGGCGTATCGATAATGCCGGCCACGGCTTGGGCTTGGCCGTGGTGGCGCGTTGCGCGGATTTGATGGGCGCCAGCCAGGGCTTGAGCTCGCGGGAGGGTCGCGGCTCGCGGTTCTGGTTGCGGCTGCCCTCAGCCCAAATCGAGGAGCCGCAGACGGCAGTCCGCGAGCGGACTTTCTCACCGGTCGGCCACGGCGAAACGCTGAGCGGTCGCTGCCTGGTGATCGACGACGAACCGCAAGTGCGCAAGGCCTGGCAAGCCTTGTTGAACGCCTGGGGCGTGGAAACGGCTTGCGCCGCGTCCGCCAACGACGCATTTGCCTTGCTCGATGCCGGCTTCGAACCGCAGGCCATCTTTTGCGACCAGCGTCTGCGCTCCGGCGAAAGCGGCTTCGAGTTGTTGCAGGCCTTGCTGGAACGCTGCCCGGACGCCGCCGGCGCGATGATCAGCGGCGAATTCGATTCGCCGGCCCTGGCGCAAGCCGAGCAGGAAGGTTATCTGGTGTTGCACAAGCCGTTGGACCCCGAGGCCTTATACACCTTGCTGTGTCGGCTATTGCCGGTGACCTACAACGACTACTCGTAAGAGGCCGGAGCAAGCCCTAACAAATGGCGCCTATTTTGCTAGGTGCGATAGATACTCACCCTAAAATCCGGAGTTTGCGATGAATATTTCTACTATAGGACCCAGTCTTGCCGCCGCCCGAGCAGTAAGCGGAAAAACTTTGCCGTCTCCGCCAATCGGTAAAGTTGACGAGGTAGCCGATCAAAGCCAAGCGTCACGGACCGTCGATATGCGCCAAGTCTCGCTCAATGAAATCAACGCGTTGATCAAATCCGGCGTGGACGGTTTGCTGGACATCGTGCCCTACATGCCAACCGCCACCATCAACCAATCCGGCGCACCGGATGCCGGCGACGTGAAGGTGGATTATTTAGGCCAGATCGAGAGACTGATCGAATTCCAGAAAAGCCGTAACGAAGAAACCGCCTTTCTGGAACGCGTGTTGAGCAACGTTAAACGTATCGACGGCATGGCCTTGCCGCCGAAACTGGATGTGATGGTTTGAGCAGGTCTTGGCTTAGCCATCAAAACCTTGCTAACCCGGTTTTAATCGGCAATCGAATTATCTTAGTCACGGCCCTTGACCCTGACGCAACGTCACGCTCTATGCTAGCGGCACGCATAAGGAAGGAGCTATACCATGTTGCTTAAAGTGGGCGATCTCGCCAAACGTTGCGGGCTGACGGTCCGTACCCTGCACCACTACGACAGCATCGGTTTGCTTAAGCCTTCCGCGCGTTTCGATAGCGGCTACCGGCTGTATAACCGGACCGACATTTCCAGATTGCATCAAATTCAAGCCTTACGGCGGTCCTGTTCGGTGCGCTTGAATATCTGGGAAGCGGTTTTGGCTTGCTTCTGTTTGGGCGCATTCCAAGCACTCGCATCTCCATCCCTTTGAAGATTTCCGGTGCACTGGTACTGACCAGTCTGACATTGCTAACCATCACCTATCTGGCGGGTTATAGAGGTCTGATTCAACGCCCCGCCGAAGCCGAAATTGTGTTGTTCGGTTGGCTGACGCTGGCAAGTGCTGTGCAATTGGCCAGCGCCTACCTTGGCCGAAATGAAATCGTGAAGGGACCTAAGTAAATGGCACAAACTTGACTCAAGCAAGGAGTTTTCCATGAGTATTTCAAACGTAGGGCAGCGTTTTACCGCCGTAAACCTGCAAAGCGGAAAAAATGTCCCGCATCCAACTGTCGGCAACACAAGCAATGCAACCGACATCAAAACAAAACTACCCGGAACGGTCGATACCGAAGCCGATAAAACCAATAAACGCTTACAAGCTCTACAAGAGGGATTGAAACAGCTCGAATCGATGCCCAGCCCCAAGCGGACTACAAAACAAAACTCAGCCAATCGAGTAGGATTCTTGCAACGGCGCTTAGAAGCTTTGAAGATGCTGCTGCTTCATGCTTCCCCGGAGCAGGCAAAATCGCTCGCGCGGGAACTTAAAAGTATTGCCGGCGAACTATCGTCCGCAGCACAATCACTTGGAGGTAGTGCCGGAGGTTCCGGCCAGGGAGCGCGGATTGATGCCGAAAATACCAGTACGGTCGAAAACGCTCCCGCCGGTGCAACAGAAGGCATGACAACGAATGCTAGCGCTGAAACGGATGCAATTGAGGTTGCAGCCCGGAATGCCTCCCCCTTAAATCTCGGCGGACAAATTAGCGACGCGGAGCAGAAGCCGGAATCCAAACTCGATACTACATCAAGCACTACTGACGCTTCCGTAACCGATAGCTCTCGGAACGACGCCGACTCGGATGAGATTGATGCAGGAATATTGCGTGGCTTGGTCATTGATGCCAAAAAGATGCTTAAAGAGGTCATCGATATGCTAAAACCGAAGCTCGCTGAAGCGGGTAAAGAAGCTAAAAAAGACCTGTTTGACGCGGAAAAAAAACTATCGGAAGTTGATAGTTCATTGCAAGAAAACGCATCTGCCAATGTTTACACCGGCTTGGGCGGGCTTTCATTAGATGCCGGAAGCTTGAGCTCGGATGCGGTTAGTGGATTAATTGTGAACGTGCTGGCTTAGTCCTCAGGGACTTTCACGCCATCGGTACCTCAATCCGCAATTGACCGGCGACAGATAGCCGTTGGCGGAATGAAGCCGCTCTCGGTTGTAAAACACTAAAATATATTCAAAGTGGGGTGGTTCACCTTACAGGAAGTCGATAAACGACACAGATACCGAAAGTAATGCATTTTCATAAAGCTGATCGATAGCGCTAATGTTTGCCAACGGCCTGCTGTAGACGTCGAGCGAATTCGTCGGATTTGCTGTCAGACGGTAGCGAGTCCGGTAAATAAATTTTGGCGTTCCAAATACTGTCGTCATCCGCCTCTTTACTCATGCATTGCTTTTGCCATCCGCTTTGGTGACACATCGGCGCTGATAACCGTTGGGAAGCGTATAGGTTTCCGTTTCTTCTGATGGCCTGCTATCCGGCGCCTTAAGGTTTTCCGGGTTAACTGCCAATTTGCGGCGATCAAGTTTCTGTTCCCCGTCATGCTCTGCCGATTCTCGGGCGACTTGACGCATATCGTTTAACACCTTGGATAGATCGAGCTTGGGAGGCTCCGGATAGGGGGGGGGGCGACTGTCAACTGCGCCGGCAACCGGTCCGCCGATTTGCTCAGTCGAAATATATCAGGCAGAAGACAAACCAGCGCTGCTGCTCTGTTTTAATCATCGGAACCAGCTATGGCGATTTTCTCCGCTTTCTAAAAATGATAAGTTGGCCTTGTAACGTAACGCTAATATACGAGTTTGTATTGGAAGAGACTTTGACTGGGCAAAAAAACCGACCACCCTACCTGGCTATTTGGGTTGTGAGTTCACACCGATGAACGCCTGATCGTTTCGGACATCACATTTGAGCAAATAGGTTTGGCCTGCTTGTAGTGTTAGCGTTTTCCTAGGTCTATGGCTCGAAAACCCTTTAAAGCAATAAACTTGAATTTCATACTCTCCAGGCAAGACATGAATTTCGCTGGGATAGTCTGTAAAACCCGGCAACCCAAATTCCTTCTGTTCGCCTGAGCCGTTGGGGCCTATCTTCGTATAGCCGATGATGGTCGAATGATAGACATCAGCAAAAGGAGGGCCCACAACACTTTGGATCACCGCAATGTCGGCTGCTCCCAAACTGTCACCCGGATATTGTTTTGCCGGTGTCATAAAACCACACGAACAGAGCATGGACGTGGCAATAATTGTAATAACATTTTTCATGGATTGACCTTCAAAACCGCCATAAAAAGACGCGTCCCGCTTGAGTATAATGTTGGACGAAGCCGCTAACACGGAGAAAAACCCCGGGACAATAGGGTGTGTTAGCGTCAGCGTTGAACTGACAATTACGCGGGGGAGCGAAGGCACGATGCTTCAAGTTACTTGGCTCCATGGGCTCGGACGAGCGACGCCATTTGAGTTTGTGCGTCAGATCCCTCCGCCAGAAGGCCTTGCACTACCGATTGCTGATTCGGTATTGGTTGGTTCTGACTGACCTTCCACTTGCCTTGCATGCGTTTGATTTTGAGTTCGATGCCAACGATGTTCCCGAGCAAGCTCTCGGTGAACTCGCTGGGTGCATCTGTAACGCGCCATGGGTGAGGTTGCGAGGCCTCGTGCTGATCGGTCAGTTTTGTGATGATTTGCAGTACCTGCTGCGGATCCTGAATTGCCACTAGCGTGCAACTGGCATGAACGACCGCGTAGTTCCAGGTCGGGACGACCTTGCCTGCATCACGTTTTGTGGTGTACCAGTTCGGTGAAATGTAGGTCGACGGGCCTTGAAAGACAACGAGCAGTTCTTGATCTGCGGGCAACAGCCACAAAGGATTGTTTCTGGCGACATGTCCGACAAGTTTGCCCAAAGTGTCTGGCCCGCCCTCATACATCAGCGGAATGTGATCTGCCACCAAGCCCGAAGGTCCGTTGCAAACGACGGATGCCAGGGGAAACTGTTCTATCAGGTTGATGATTTCCGGGAGTCTGTCTTCTTGGAAATGTGTTGGGCAGTACATATGGTTTTGAAAGAGCTTAACGTGGAGCTAAGGGACTACGCGGGTTTGCACAGTCCCGCTTTAGCGCAGGGATGGTCGAAGTCTCTAACGCGGAGAAGAACCCCGGCGCCTAGTTGTTTATAACATATAAACTCATACCCTCAATCCGATGGAGTATTCCACAACGAATCATGAGGTAATTATCTTTTTAATCAAGTTCATAGCGCATTGCTTATTTCCTTCATCACCCAAACAATTAAATTACATATACCTCAGGTTAGTCCCATACCCACTTTATAATTGAGCAATCGCTGTAAAATACCTCACACCTTTGGTAGCCTTTTTCATTGCATTTTGCCAATGCTTTCCTTTCGGCTGCCGCTGAGGTGTCAAACGCGTTATCACCTTCAGTATGTTTTTGCGTAGCCCACAATATTTGACCTTCGGCCCCAGCAAGAGCAAGACAAGAGCCTGAAATAGTTGCTTGTACTTGGCACTGTTTGCCGCCGTCATTTTCACATTCACTCATGGCGAAATCTATCGCCTCCTGTTTGGTTTTTTGCCCCATTGCGATGCCGATATTTTTACTTTCTTTATAGTTTGCAATCAGCATTTTTGAATCCCACACCAATGCGCCCCAAACGTTTTCTGCGTGACCTTTTACACGAGGTGTATTTGATGAAGGCGGTAGAGGATATGAGCTACTTGATGATGAACCCGAGCCAGATTCTTGCCCTTCAATCTCTCCTGTACTATTTGATACGCAATCGTAAGCAAATGATGGTCCTTCTGGATGATAGCCTGGAGAGCAAAATGATTGGTCGATTGGCTCATAAGCTTCAACATAAGATATTTTGCCAAAAATCAATAATGTAATTAAAAATAGTAAATAAAAATTATTCATCCTGTTAATCCTAAAATTAGTCTCGTAAAATCCACTTTTTATGTTAAATGGATACAATCAATGATCTGCTCTCCAGTAGACTTTCTGATTACATACCCATCAAATACTTTTCCCTGTCCACCCTGCAAATTGCCATATACTTTGACTTTCTCACCAACAGAAAGCTCTAATTTTTTATTGTCTGACAACTTGGCCCCGATGTGATTGAGCCGGAAGTATCCGTTAGGATAAATCCACTTTCATCAAGTTGCGTGATATTTCCTTCGATTGTACTTACCGGGTTATGGATTGCGCGTTACCGCGTTGTCCACTTCCACGCATACCAGATAATTAAAACCATACTCGCAACTTCGTTTGTTGCGAAAAATATATAGGAGGCACTCGTGTTTCCACCGCCTATAACCCACAGAATAGTTGTTGCGCCTGCAATGATATTTGCCCAACGATTTGCTCTGTGTTTCAGTAGCCGAGATAGAACAATCATCGCAATCGGAATCTCCAACAGTATTGAGAATACCAACAACAATCCTTGAGCGGGTTTCATCGCTATCATTTCCTCTAATGTACCAGGATTCAGACAGCCTACAATATCCGCAAACACCATGTTAAACATCACGAATATCCATAGTGTTGAAAGCCTTACCTTCATCTCTTCCATAACAGCTTCCTTTATCATATAGATGACTAACGTTCGTCATAAGGTGTGCGCTTTAGCGCGTCCCAGTTGAAGACGGGTTAAGCATTGCTATTGTTAGTGGTCATTGGTTGCTGAAATCCGGAGGAACGCATTTCATCAAAGAGTTTATCCTCATCATACGTGCCACCGCCTGGCAAGCAGACATTGCCGTCAGGCGAGTGCATTCCAGGAGGGCATCGGCTGTCTATAGCATGAGCTAAAGATGCCCGGCAGACCGAAGCCAAGCAAGCAAGCAACCGATAGCCTAATAAATTTTACAAACAACAATAATTTGATAAATCACCTTTGTGCCTAACGTGGACCAAGGGGCGCGCTCTTTTAGGCAGTCCCGCTTGGGCGTAGGGGTGGCATTATTTAAAAGAACTCTGAATAATGAAGCCGAAGTGAGGCGTCGGATTACTTACAATGATCTGCTCTCCAGTAGACTTTCTAATGACATACCCATCAAATATTTTTTCCTGACCACCTTGTAGGTTGCCATACACGCTCACTTTCTCATCAAGCGAAAGGTTCAATTTCTTATTATCCGGCAACTTTGCTCTAACAAAGATTGAGCCGGAATTGTCTGATAGAGTAAAACCGTTTTCATCCAGCTGGGTGACGGTTCCCTCGATTGTGCTTACTGGTGGCAATGCCAAATTCTTGACTGGTGTCGTGCTGGCACACCCGCTAATCATTAAAACAACAGCCAATAAAGATAGAAAGCTGGTTTTGGCATAGTTGGCATCCGCCAGCCAAGTGACGTTTTGTACGCTATCGTAGATCAGGCCGCCGCCGCGATTGAACAATTGCGCTTGTGCGCTACCGGCGCTCAGAATGCCAAGCGCCGCCAATGCACAACATAAAGTTTGACGTTTCATCGTGCTTCTCCAAAAATGGGCGTTTGATAAGGTACGAATGCATGGATGCCAAACGAATGACCCCGAGACTGGACGACATTATCCGAAGCGCGGCTTAGTAAGGGAACCCTACCGGAGTAGGGTGTCGGGACGCCGAGTCGATTTGTTAAGATGATGTTATCTTGCCGGTTTCGAGCGCGTCATATCAGCCTTCTAACCTGACAAACTGACAAACTGAAAAACTGAAAAACTGAAAAACGTTTACCATCAACAACATGGGAGTTCTGCGTGACATACTCGGCTAGCGCGTTGGTTATCGACGACCATCCTATGGTAGCGCGCGGCATTGCGAACTTTTTGCTATCGCATTGCGGCTTTTATCTGGCTAGACCGGTGACTAACATTTCTGAATTTTGGGATGCCCTGGATACGGCCGCACCACCGTCGCTGGCCGTGGTGGATTTCTGGTTGCCGGAGGGGGCATCACTTAGCTTGCTGGTGGAGTTGAAGCTGCGTTGCCCATCGACAAGACTATTGGTCATCAGCGCCGACGACAATGCTGCGGTGCTGGACAAGGTAGGGATCGCGGGGGCCGACGGTTTTCTGCATAAACAGGAGTCGCCTGACGTTTTCGGCCGGGCGGTGGCCGCGCTGTTGCAGGGTGACAGTTGGTTTCATGGCGGCACACAGTTCGCCGGGCGCGAGTTTCCGAATAAGGAACTGCCGGTCACCGCCACCGAACTGGGGCTGACTGCCCGCCAGGGTCAAGTGCTGGCGATGATGCTGAAAGGCCTGCCCAATAAACGCATCGCGTTGAATTTGTCGCTATCCGAGCAAACCGTCAAGGAACATGTGACCGGGATTCTGGAGAGATTGGGCGCGCGCAATCGGATCGAAGTCATCACTATGCTGCGCGGCAGGAGGCTGGAATGAGGGCTGTACAACCGAAGTTGAAATTCGCCGATGCCGACGCGGATGGCCAGGCCAGGCTGCTGGATATGGCATACAACCGGCTGGTGTATGGCGTCAGCTTGCTGCCAATTTCCGGTGTTGCGTTTGGCTATTGGCAATACAGCTTGGGATTGAATCCGGAAGGTTATTGGCTTTGGACCTTGTCTTACCTGCTAGCCGGCGTGGCCGTAAGACAGCAAAATACCACCTACCGCGATGATCGGGCACGCTTGCCAAGCGAGCAAGCACTCGACAAATGGCTACCTATCGTCTATCGAACCGCGACGTTGCACGGATTTGGCTTGGCCGCCACCGGTGTTATTACAGCCGGCAGAGTGCCTTTTGAGTTCACATTGCTGCAAGCCGTGATACTGACCACTATCGTCGCGGCGAACGCCTCACAAATGTCGCCGGTCTTGGCAGCGTTTCGCCGCTTTGCGCTGGCCGCCTGGGTACCATGCATGATGATTGCGCCATGGGCATTTCCCGACCACTGGCTTTTGGTGCTGCCGCTGTCGGGGGTAATGCTCTGGACGCTAGACCGCCAAGCCCTGGTTTCGCATGGATTTTTTTTGCACCAAATCAAACTGGAAGAAGACAGTGTCCGTCTGAACGAAGACTACCGGCGCGCCAAAGAAGAGGCCGAAGCGGCGTTACGCGCCAAAAACCAGTTTCTAACCACCGCCAGCCACGACTTACGCCAGCCGGTGCATGCCATGGGTTTCCTGATCGAATCCATTTCCCGACGCAATCGGGAGCCGGCGCTGCAACCGGCCTTGCAAGATCTGAAACAAAGCGTGCAATCGATCACCCAGATGTTCAATTCGCTGCTGGATTTGTCCAAAATCGAGCTGGGCGCACAGCCGGTTAATCTGCATACCGTGGCGCTCGATCCGCTGATGAACGATGTCGCGACTCTGTTTCGGGAAGAGGCTCGCTTTCGGCAAATCGATCTCAGAGTGCGGCTAAGCGGCTGCCAAGCACTAGTCACCGCCGACGCCATGTTGCTGCGCCAGTCCATGATCAACCTGATGCAAAATGCCTTGCGCTATACCCAACGCGGCGGCGTGCTGATGGCGGCCAGACGCCGGGGCGGCGATTGGCAATTTGAGGTATGGGATACTGGCATCGGCATTGCGGAAGAGGACCAGCAACGCATCTATTCGCCGTTCTTCCGGCCGGAACATGCCTGGCGTATCGACAACGCCGGCCACGGTCTAGGCTTGGCGGTTGTGGCGCGTTGTGCTGATTTAATGGGCGCCAGTCAGGGTTTGAGTTCTCGGGAAGGACGTGGCTCACGCTTCTGGTTGCGATTGCCAGCCGCACAAGTCACCGAGCAGCGGTCGACCGCTCGCAATCAGACCGTGTTGCCGGTCGGTCATGGGGAAACCTTGAATGGCCGTTGCCTGATCATCGACGATGAACCGCAAGTACGCGGAGCCTGGCAAGCCTTGTTGAGCTCCTGGGGCGTGGAAGTGGCTTGCGCGGCATCGGCCAACGAAGCGCTTGCCTTACTTGATGCCGGCTTCGCGCCTCACGCGATCTTTTGCGACCAGCGCCTACGCTCCGGTGAAAGCGGCTTCGAGTTGTTGCAAGCCTTGCTGGAACGCTGCCCGGAAGCCGCTGGGACGATGATCAGCGGCGAATTCGATTCGCCCGCTTTGGCGCAAGCCGAGCAGGAAGGTTACTTGGTCTTACATAAACCGTTGGACCCGGAGGCGCTGCACACTCTGCTGTGCCGACTATTACCTTCCGATCTGCCGGCAGGTATTGGCAAGAATGAAACGGTCCTGCTGTAGCCATGCCGGGTGGCTGTGATTGGTTTTCGCAACCCTGTTGGCCTGTGGGGGTACTTGGTACTATGCCCAGATAGCTATCCAACTTCGATGCCATGCGGCAGACCACCAGCGAATTGGGCACGTTCGGTACGCCTTTGGTGAACCAAGGCAATTACGGACTTTTCCTGCCGGTGGGTTTGATGCAATGGCTTGCGCTGGCCTGCCAGTACCGATGCTCAACAAGAACCCCAGTCTACGAGGCTTAGTGTAATTTCTAATCCTTTCCAAGAAGGCCCCTTCAGCCAGCCCCGCAACACCGCTTAAACTTTTTACCACTGCCGCATGAGCAAGGCGCGTTTTTGCCTTGGTTGATTTGCTGGTTGGCTTTGCTGATGGATTTAACTACGCCGTCCAGATAAAACCAGCGGCCGCCTTGTTTGGTAAATTTGCTGATCTCACTCATGACGTGCTCTGCGCCGTCTTGCAGGTAGTAGGCTTTAAATTCGACCAAGCCCTTGTTGTCTTTGACGCCGCCTTTTTTTACCATTTCGATGGAAAGCCGCTGCCATTCGACGGTTTCCTTGGAAAAATCAATCTCTTTGGGGCGTCTGGTAATGTCCCAAGTCGCCAGCAAATACTCGACGTTGCGCAGCGCATACGCACTAAAACGCGAACGCATCAGCGCTTCGGCAGTCGTTGGTATTTCTGCTCCGCTATGAAATTGCCCGCAGCATTCTGAATACGCAAGCCCTGACCCGCACAAACAAGCTTCAGTACTCACAGTTAGCCCTCTAATGCGCGGCGCGCGGCTCGTTTTTTACGTAAAAACACCACTAGAAAAACCACGCCGACGACAAGCAACAACCCGCCGCCTGCGAGTGCCGACAACTCAATAGTTGAGAGCCCAAAAGGATTGCCGCCTACGGTAAACGGGATTTTTAATTTATCTTCTTCGGCTAACGCATCTTCACCGCCGACAATCAGCACCAACACGTAATCGCCGTTTTTATCAATATCCGCCTGCGCTTCAACAACGCCACGCGGGTACAGCTTGGCGGGAAACTCGGCGATGGTACGCAGTTCGGTAAATTCATCCGGTTTGCTGCCGGTTTTTTGTACTTCAACCACGCGCACGCCAATCGGGGTTTTACGTATATCGCGATCAATTAAATCGGCGGCAAAAAAGGCTTTGCCGACGCCGGGAATATCTTGGCAGTAGGGCCGTAACAAGGCATCGCGGTCATTGCCGCCGGACGACTTTAAGTACGCACTAAAATGCACGGCGTAAAAATCGTTGGTGATTAAACAGCCAACGCTATTGATGTCCTCAATTTGAGGTTTATCGTCAAACTTAAGCTTATCGCAGCCATGTAACAGGGTGCTGAACAGCAAAATTCCGCAAAGAGTGGCAATGGTATTTTTCATGATGTGCCTTGCTTGATTAGAGGGCGACCTTAACTATTAAGGCGCTTTGATGGTAAATTGAAATTTACCGGTGACGATGTGGGTATCGATAGAAACGACCCGGTAGCGCACGGTATAAACGCCCGGCGGTAACGGCTGCACGGTACAGTACAAATGCGCAGGATTAAATGTTTCTTGCGCGACATCTTTGTTGTCGACGCGTTTGCCGGTGCTATCAATGACGGCCAGCGCCATAAACTCGCTACCGACTTTGTCATCAAACCAGACATCTATTTGCTTGGGCGCTTCGGTCAGCTCGACTTCTTTGGCCGGTTGCGAGCGCACTAAAATGGCATGCGCCCAACTTTGCGCCGGCAAAAGCATCGTCAAAAACACTGCGAAACAAACCGCTACTCTGAAGTTTTTATTATTTTTATAGTGAGTCATGATGTCTAAGGAGTTAAGCCAATTGCTCAAATGATTGCGGCGGCCATTATATAACTGATGCTTTTTTACCGGGCAGTAAAACTTAGCCTAATCAAAAACAGTAATCGCTAACTGGCTGCGTTGTTTAGGTTGTTTTTCTGTCCAAAGCGCCAAATAACCGGCTGAAGTACTGACTACCCTTGGATGGGTTGCAATAACACCCTGCTTTGATAAGGATTGTGTGGTTGCCCAAGTGCTGCCGCCATCTTGCGATTGCGCAGACGCGATGCTGGAGCCGTCCGGGCCCAATTCATCCCAAACTGCCAAGATATGTTTGTTATCGAGCGCAGCAATGTCACCGTGCAAAGCATGATTGCCCAGAGACTGGGGCTTTGTCCAAGTCTTGCCGTTGTTATCGGACCGCAAATGATACAGGCCAGGATTTGGTTCAGCGCCGGTCCAGACCACGGCATTAAGCTGATCGTCGCCAGCTTGCGCCAGCCCACCGCCAATATGCGGGCAGCCTTCAAACTGCCAATTAAAGTCGCCGACCATGCTGACCGGTTGCCAACTTGCGCCGTGGTCAGATGAACGTATTAGCGCCATGTCACGCGGCTTCATGTCTCGATACAGCACATTCAGTTCACCGTTTGGCGACACTTTTAAGGTATTCCAGCAGCAGGAACAGGTGCCATCATCCAAGCGCTGAGTGGGTTGCCACTGCACGCCACCATCAATGGAACGGGCATAACGTAAGCTTTGGTAACCATTTTCTTCCGGATCTTCCAGCCAGACTGCATGAAAATTGCCTTGCTGGTCGGCGGCCAAATCGATGTGGGCCTGATCCCCGGCATTGTTTACGGCAGGGTTAGCGCCTACTTGCCAAGTGTTGCCGCCATCGTGCGAATACACGCTAACCATCGG